>Ga0209610_1000267_pt1 | contig 27201 bp, 28 predicted proteins | sample LakKivw275mmetaG_FD_184137 | JGI IMG/M metagenome (GOLD analysis project Ga0209610, IMG submission 184137) | Anoxic lake water microbial communities from Lake Kivu, Rwanda to study Microbial Dark Matter (Phase II) - Lake Kivu water 275m metaG... | ecosystem: Environmental > Aquatic > Freshwater...
TCACGATCGGCGCGATGGCGTCAAAAAAGTACAGGTGCTGCTCGCCCAGATGCCTGATCAGGCTTTGCATAAGGGCGTCCGAGGTGAGCGGACCTCCTGCCAGTATGACTTTCCCGTCCGGGATGTCCGTGATCTCCTGTCTGACCAGAGTTATCTGCGAATGCGCCTTTATCTTGTCCGTCACTGCCTGCGCAAAAGCATCCCTGTCGACCGCCAAAGCATGCCCTGCCGGAACTGAATTTTCCATAGCTATATCTAAAAGTTTGCAATCCAGAAGCCTGAGCTCTTCTTTCAGCAAACCTGCTGCCATATCTGTGCGCATTGATTTAAGAGAATTGCTGCAGACCAGTTCGGCGCATTTTTCTGTCTGATGCGCCGGCGTCATTTTCTCGGGTCGCATCTCATAAAGCGTGACCTTCCAGCTCTTGTCAGCCAGTTGCAGAGCCGCTTCACAGCCTGCCAGCCCGGCACCCACGATTTTTATTTCTTTATTCATGGGAAAGCTACTCTACTCGCCTGGTTTATCAAAGAAGCCGAGTTCGATCTCCATTTCGCTGTGTGCGTCGGCTTCCAGTTCGCTGATCGGCGTGTAGGGAAAGTCCACTCTGAAGCTGCAGTTGATATTATTGGAGTAGCAATCGAGCCCTGAGAAGTTGTGTATGACTTTGGCACAGAGGGACTTGGCGAAGTAGAATTCAGAACCTGCCCGCTGAAACTCATACCAGCTCTCGAAGATGGTGTGCTGCGCTATGAACTCATCCAGGACATCATCATCGCCATAGACCTCCAGGATGCGGTCGATGCGGCTGTCCTCCTCAAAGTAATCCCGCATGGGATAAGGGACTTTGAACTCGATGAAGGCGTCGATCATTTCTGACAAATGCGTGAACCTGGTGTTGGCAGTGATGAAATCCACCGTAAAGAGATGGCCTTCCCAGATGTCATCACCGGGTTCGACCTGCTTTGCCAAATCCATCATATCTTCTTTGTTGAATAGGACTTCCATATTTCCCTCCGCTTGCTTTCGCTTTTTAATAACATAACCAGACTGTCCGAACCTGAAATCCCGTAAAGCAATTTCTTATCAAAAATCATCCCCTTTCCCGTTCTCCAAGCATAATTGCAAGTCATAATCCAGTCGATATCCTATCGGGATCCAGTCGGGATTAATCCGACTGGATATCGACTGGATTATGATAGATTTTCGATCTGGATTTAAGGATTATGGATGGGTGAGGAAAGCAGAAAAAAGGACAGGCGGTGGCCTGTCCTGAGGGGTGTAAAAGTTTTATTTATGAAATAGTTGGGTTATCTGAAGTAATAGTAGATGCCGACAGCGGGGACATACATGATGAATTCGTGCTTGCCGGTGTAGGTGATGGGGAGTTCGATGCAGAGCTTGAAATACTTTCCGGCTTTGATCTCGACGCCGGGGCCGAGGCCGACATTGACATAGTTTTTGGTATCGCGGGTGGTGTAAACTCCATCTGAATCGGGATAGAAATAGAGGGTGTCAGCAGCGGAGGGGGCATAATCCTGGTTGTAGAATTTTTCGGTAAAATATTTCCAGCAGAGGCCGCCGGTCGCATAAAAGGTGAAGAGGTCGGTTTTCTTGAGGGGGTAGATGACATTGGCGCCGAAGTTCATGCTGTATCTTCTGCCCTTGTCACGTTTGGTGATGACTGTTTCGCCCGGCACAGCATTGATCTTGTCACGGAAGGAATATTCATTGTTACCGGCGCTGTAGCCGCCCAGTACGGCCTGGAAGCCCACTTTCTCCAGGAAATAGCGGTAGGCGAAGCCGTTGCCGGAAACATTGCCGAAATGCAGTCCGAACGCCTGCTGCCAGTCCTCATTGTATCCGCTGGCGCTGGTCCATTCCTCATAAGCGTTCAGGCCGATCACCAGGGATAGTATGATCACGCAAAAAACGAGTCTTTTCACAAATCCTCCTCGCGGCAAAAGAGCTTGTCGCCGTCTGCCGATTAGCTTTGAAATCCTGTATAATTATGCTGAGCAAAGATGTCAAATAAAAAGATTGGCGACAGAGTCCAATATTGAACAATGCCATTTAGTTGTAGCACGCCTGAAGAATTCATCCTAAAGGAAACGGGAGCTTTGCTTGTATAAAAGGACAGGGCCGGGCAGCTTTTGTATAAAGAACTGCGCCGGGCCGGAAAATCAAACGCAATGATCTGTGCCGGACTGCTGTCTGAACTGCTGCGCTCTGCCTGAGGGCAAGGGTTTTTTATTGACACAAACCCGCGCCGGGATTTGTTAGCCGTGAGCAAGACCTATGTTCGGAAATCAGATCATCAGCCCCGAGAGGAAGAAAATGAAAAGATACCTGTTTATTCTGCTGCTGCTGGCAGCAATCGCGCTTTCCGCCAATGAATATACCCTGGACCAGTTCATCGAGGCCGGACTCAATAATTCCTACAGCATGCGCCAGAAAGAAGTGATGCTGACCAACGCCGGACTCTCGGTCCGGTCCGCCGCGTGGAACCTTCTGCCCTCTGCTGATGTGGCTTTCAGCCGCTCCAACCGGGATGAGAATTACAGTAACAACGGATCGCTGACCGTGGCGCGCAGCCTGACTCTGAATGAACCGAGCCTGTTTAATTACAAGCAGTCCAGACTGGATAAATCAATCGCCAGAATCGACTGGCGCCAGACCAGAAAAGAGCTCGCCTATGACATATTTGCCGCCTGGCTGGATATTTCGCAGGTGCAGAAGGAAATCGCCATCCGCACCGCCAACCTCAATGTCCTGCGCAAAATCAAGGAACAATCCGAGCTGCAAATGCGCCTGGGACAGCGCACCCAGTATGAAGTCAACCAGAGCGAGATAAATGTCATTAATGCGGAACTGGCGATCGCCGACCTCAACAACCAACTGGTGCGCCTGCGCGCCGGCCTCTTCAATAAAGTGAAACTGGAAGACGAGGGCTATGCCTTTGCCGCTACCGATACGACCATTACTTCCGCCATTCCAGATGCGCCGGTCCTGGAGACCGAGCCCCTGCTCCTGACAAAGCTCAAAACCGACCTGCGCAAGTCCAGACTGGACAAGTGGCAGCAGATGATAGGACTGTTGCCTTCTGTGTATGTCTCCGGACGCTATGAGCAATTATCCCAAAACAATGACGTACTGAAATTTGAGGATTACAAAGATACTTATACGTTGTCGCTGGGTGTGAGCTGGTCCTTGTGGACGCCCTTCACCAAAGGCAGCAACTATGGCCAGGTGCGCAACAGCCTGATGCTGAAAGAGTGGCAGTTGGAAGAAAACGAAGCTGCCCTCATCCTGGACAGGGACAATCTCAGGCGCGAATGGATCTACCTCTCCGAAACGCTTTCCCTGAACCGCAAGAAAGCTGCCCAGTCCAATGCCAATCTGCTCATTGCTCAGGAAAAATACAACCTGGGCAGCCTCAGTCTGATCGAACTGGAGCAGGCCAGGGTCGATGCTTTGGAAGCAGAACTGGCGGTCAATAAGATCACCTATCAACTGCAGAAAAAGATCCAGGAATGGAATCTGCTGAATTCACTGCCGATCTTGAATAAATATTAAACCATAGATTTTGGGGGTGGGATGAAACGCAAGAAATGGCTGATCATCATTATCGTGATCATCATCATCGTCGTAGCCTTGGGAATGAAGAATTGCAGCAAGGCAAAGAAAGCTGCAGCAGCCGCTGTTCCGACTGAAGACAGCTATACCGTCAAACGCGGTCAGATCATTTCCACGATCGAGATCACCGGCGAGATCCAACCGCACGTCACTGTGCAGATCAAGAGCAAGGTTTCCGGCAAAGTCGTGAAGTTTTACGCAGATGAAAGCGACTATGTGAAAGCCGGTCAGATCATTGCGGATATCGAGCCTGACTACACTCAGGCCAGCACTTTGGCAAGTGTGCGTTCCAGATTGAGCACTGCCGGCATCCGCCTTAAGAATGCTCAGAAAGACCTTGAGGACAAGCAGGCGCTTGTTCTGCAGAATTATATTTCAGAGAAAGAACTCGATCTGGCGCGGGATGAGCTCACCTCTGCCCAATTGGAATTTCAGCAGGCGCAGCAGCAGTATGACCTGATCAAGGAGCTCGACACCGGCAGCAAGGTCACGCATGTCTATGCCACGGCGTCGGGAACAGTGATCCAGAGAGCGATCCAGGAAGGCGAAATGATCACCTCCTCCAATTCCGCTTATGGCGAAGGCAGCGTGATCATGAAAGTGGCGGACCTCAGCAAAATGGTCGTCAAAGCCAACATCAACGAGGTCGATATCGCCAAATTCAAGCTGGGACAGGCCGCCACGGTCAAAGTGGACGCGCTTCCCTATGAGACCTTCACAGGCAAGATCACCAAGATCGCTCCCATGGCAACCACGCTCAACAACGCCATGGTCTTTCCTGTCGAGATCAGGCTTGACAGTCCCGGTTCCATGCTGAAACCTGGCATGACGGGCAATGTCTCTATCACAGGCGACAGCAAGGAAGACGTGCTGATCATACCCATCCGTGCCGTCTTTACCGATGACAAAAATCAGGACATTGTTTATCTTTATAAATCAGGCGAGCCGTCTTCTCCTGCAGGTAAGGATTCCGCCAAAGCAGACAAAACAGATGCGGTAAAAACGCCGGAGCAGCCTGTCGCCACACCCGTCCGGCTGGGCAGCAATGACATGCAGATGGTGGAAGTTCTGGAAGGGCTGAAGGAAGGGGACAAGATCTCCCTGACCGAGCCGAACAAAGGCTTTAACGCCAATGTCCGCTTCGGAGTTCAATAAACAGAACATTCATCAAAATAGATCAAAGCAAAAATAAAGGGTTCGTAGGAAACAATCTTGCATTGCTTAGGTTTTGTCTTTTATTATTATATGCAACGGAGAGAGGATGATTGAAGTAAAAAATCTGACCAGGCATTTTGACACTATCAAGGCGGTGGATGACATCGCTTTCAGCATCAGGGAGGGCGAGATCGTCGGTTTCCTGGGCCCCAACGGAGCGGGTAAAACCACTACCCTCAGGATGCTGGTGGGCTATCTGCAACCGAGCGCAGGCACCATCACGATCATGGATAAGGACATCAATGAAGAGCCCCTTGCCATTGCGCGCGAGATCGGCTACCTGCCTGAGCACAGCCCCCTGTATGACGACATGGCCGTCTATGATTATCTGCAGTTCATTGCAGAGATCAGGCATATGGATAAGGCAAAGTTTGCTGACCGGCTGGACTACGTCATCGATAAATGCGGCCTGAGAGAAGTGATCGGCCAGCAGGTGCAGACGCTTTCCAAAGGCTACAGGCAAAGAACAGGTTTGGCTCAGGCCATTCTGCACGATCCCAAGGTCCTGATTCTGGATGAGCCGACCTCCGGCCTCGACCCCAACCAGATCATGGAGATCAGAGACCTGATCAAAGAGCTCGGCAGGGAAAAAACCGTCATCCTGTCCAGTCACATCATGCAGGAAGTGCAGGCTGTCTGTGACCGCATCATCATCATCAACAAAGGTAAGATCATTGCCGATGAACTGAAGGAAAACCTGGGCAGACAGATCAGCGGCCAGACCATCCTGACAGCCGAGATCGAAGCAGAAGATCCTGACTTCGAACCCTGGCTGGCTGCTCATCCGGAAGCCAGTCTGCAGAGCAGTTCCAGCCAGGACAACCACTGGAAGCTGGTCTTCAGCTATCCCGCCGAAGCTGATCTGCAAAGGGATCTTTCCCAATTCATCGCTTCACGGCAGTGGCTGATCTTGAGCATGTTCAAGCAGCAGCAGAGCCTGGAAGAAATCTTCCACGTGCTGACAACGGAAACTGAAACCATCCCTGAACCGGAACCTGAGAAGCCATTGCAGGAAGATAAGGAGGACGCTGATGCGTGACATCATGACCATTGCCCGCAAAGAGATGAAGTCATATCTGAACTCGGTTTCCACCTACATCGTCTTCGTCGTTTTTCTGCTGCTCAGCGGCTGGTTCTTCTCGACCCTCATGTTCAAGGCCGGCAAGGCGGAACTGAGGCAGCTTTTCACCATTCTGCACATGGTCTATCTATTCTTCATTCCGGCCCTGACCATGGGCATGATCTCCAAAGAAAAGTCAACTCAGACCATTGAACTGCTGGCAACTCTGCCCATCCGGCTGAGATCCATCGTCTGGGGCAAGTTCATGGCTGCATTCGGATTGCTTTTTCTGATTTTACTTTTCACTCTGGTGCATCTGCTGACCATTATGATCTTTGGGGAAAACCTAGACTACGGCTCGATCCTGGGTGGTTATCTGGGCATGGCGATCGCCGGCGCGGCCTATTGCGCCATCGGGATTTTTGCCTCAACATTGCACAGCAACCAGATCCTGGCTTTCATCATCGCCTTTGTGATCTCGCTCTTTTTCTACGGGCTGCAGTATGTCCTCGTTCTGCTGCCCGCCGGGACTGTGGACTTCTTTCAATACCTGACCTTCGATTATCACCTGCAGAATTTCCTCAAAGGTGTGATCGACACGCGGGATGTCATCTTCTTTGGATCTATCATCGCAGCCTTTATGCTGCTGGCGGAATTCATGCTCAAACTCAACAACCGGATGCAGGAGAAGTAAGATGGAAAACACAAATCCGACTCCTTCCGCTCTGAACAAGAAACCTACCAAGACGCGCTCCCTGCTGACGGGACTGATCCTTTCCCTGGCTGTCCTGGTGCTGCTTAATCTGGTATCCGCCTTCCTGTTTTACCGGCTGGATCTATCCTTGGGGAGGATCCACACCTTAAGCAAAACCAGCAAGAATCTGGTGCGTGACCTGAAGGACAATACCGTCGTCAAAGTCTATCTCTCAGACAATCTGCCGCCTGAGTACAATGTCCTGGCCCGCTATGCCAAGGACCTGCTTAGCGAGTACAATCAGTACGGCGGCAGCCGTTTTCGTTATGAGATAGTGTCCCGCTCCAATGAGGATGAATTCAGAGGCCAGGCGGCGCGCGACAACATCTTTGCCCAGCGCACCGTGATCCTGGAAAACGACCAGCAGACCGTGCGCGACATCTATATGGGCCTGGCATTCGAGCATAAGGGAAACCGCGAAAGCCTGAACCTGACCAGAGAGATCGAAGGCCGCCTGGAATATGAGATCACTGCCATCCTGAGACGCCTGACCAAAGCATCCCTGCCGCAGGTGACGGTCTTTCAGGATTCGCTGTACAGCCCTGATTACTACAAATACTTTGAACATCACATGAATCAGAACTACCGGGTGCTTCCAACCAATCTGACCGCTCCTGTCAAGGCTTCGGACGTGCTCGTCTTTCCCGGAGTGCTGGATTCACTTTCCCGGCTGCAGCTTTACAACCTTGACCAATACATCATGCACGGCGGCAAGGTCGTCTTTCTGCAGGACAGGGTCTTCGGCATGGTGCAATACAACAGCGCTCAGGAGATCGATTCCAATCTGTTTGATTTCCTCGCCAATTATGGCATCGAGATCAAGCCCAATCTCGTGATGGACCAGACCTGCGCCCCGATCAACATGAGCCAGCGTTCCGGCATTTATGTGATCGACGTGCCGGTGCCGTTCCCGCCCATTCCGCTGGTGCAGGGAATGAAAAACTCAGTTATCAGCAAGGGTTTGAGTGATATGATATTTTACCTCAGCTCCGAGATCAACACCAATCCTGAGGTCAAGGACGTGACCGTCACTCCGCTGCTGAAGACCTCTCCCAATTCCGGAATCCTGGAAGGACCGGTGTTTGACATCAGTCCCGATCGTTATCTCAGAGAGAAGATCATGTCCAGCCTGACCTATCCCCCCGTCACGGTCTCAGCGCTCTACACCGGCAAGTTCAGCAGTTATTTTAAAGATGATCCCTCCATATCTGCCACGGAAGGATTCATCTCCGAGACTGACCAGAGCGAGATCATCGTCATTTCGGATTCCGATTTTATCCGTGATTTCATTGCCGGTCTGTCCAGCGCCAATCTGATGTATTTGTTGAACTCGATCGACTTTCTGCTGAAGGATGTCTCCCTCAGCGAAGTGCGCTCCAGAACCATCCCCAACAGCCCGCTGGACATCGGCAACTGGCTATATAAAAACAACTTTGACCAGGCCAAAATCGCTCAGTTTGAACCCAAAGTCAAGAATGCCGTCAAGTATGCCAACCTGCTGCTGCCCTCTCTGCTATTGGTTTTATTCGGTCTCAGCAGAATGATCAGTTTAAAAAGACACCGCCAAATAATCAGAAACCGTTTTCTGCCCATGCGTCCCGAACCTCAGGCGCAGCCGGCATCCGAACAGGAGGAGAGTTTATGAAAAAGAGTCATTGGATCGTTCTGATCGTCCTCATTGTCCTCACCGCCGTCTATTTCCTGGCGCGCTCCAGACAGCCTGTGGAAAAGGAGATCCGCTTCTTCAAAGCCGATTCCTCCGATGTATATAAACTGGAATTTTTCACTCCCAAAGACACCATCATAGTGAGCCGTGAAGCGGATGCCTGGCGTCTGGTTAATCCCGTTGACTGGGAGGTCAATCAGCAGCAGCTTGAATATTTCTTCACGCAGGTGCTTCCGATCAGGACTTCCGCCACTTCGATGTCGGATGATCCCAATCTGCAGGCCATGTACAAGGTTAATGCAGACCTCGCCATCCAGGTAAAAGTCTATGACCGAAACGGCAGACTGCTTGACCATGTCTATATCGGCAACGGCGCCAACACCACCTTTGACTATGGCAGAAGGCAGAACGACCGCAAGATCTACCAGTTCAAGCACAATATCACCAACCTCGTCAAGCCGGACATCTTCCTCTGGCGTTCCACCAACATTACCAACCTGAAGCGTGACCAGATCGATTATATCGATGTCAAATACACGAAAAATGCTTACACGCTCACCGTTCTGGCAGACAGCATCCGCTATTCCGACAGCCGTGAGACCTTTATGATCCCGCGCTACAACAGGGCTCAGCACAAGGTCATCAACGCCCTCGAAAACCTCGTGACCTGGCAATTTCTTGACAAGGAAACCGATCAGTGGAAAGCTGCCTTTGAGAAGCCGGAATGCAGGATCGAGGTCCATCTCAAGGATAAAAAAGTGCGGACCTTCACTCTCATCCGCAAGATCACTCCCCTGGAAGGAACTCATCCCAATGAGCCGGACAAGGATGTTTATGTCCTGATGATGGTTGATGACAGGCCCTCGCCCCTGTATCAGATGACGGGCGATTTCATCAACCGCTTTACCAGGGCGGCAATGCATTTTAAGGTGGAATATGATTAAGATCTCCATTCTCAAAGGCCTGACCCGCGACCAGTACTTGCATGTCTCTGCTTTGTGGGAACTCACGGGCGTCGGCAATGTGGAACGCGGCGACACCTTTGAAGCCGTCAACCAGACCCTCTATTACGGCGGCAGAGTCATCCTCATCTATGATGACGAAGTTCCCGTAGGAACGGTTTGGCTAACCCATGACTTCCGCCGTCTGTACATTCATCACATGGCGGTCAATCCCAATTTTCAGAATCAGGGTTTTGGCAAAATCCTGATGCAGGAAGCCCTGCTGGTCGCCAAGGAACTGAATCTGCAGGCCAAACTGGAAGTACACCAGGACAATCCCATCGCCTATGAACTCTACAAAAGCTTCGGATTCAAGACCCTGGAAGGCTTCATCACCATGATCAAACGAGACATCTGAGCATGCACTATCTCCCCACCCGCATCATCTTTGGTGAGAATGCTGTCCGGCGCGGCTATGTCTATCTCAATCAGCTTGGGAAAAAAGCTTTGCTGGTCACGGGTAAAAATTCCGCCCGCCAGTCAGGTGCTTGGGATGATGTGCTCAGTGTCCTGAATGGCCTCAAGATCGAATCTGTCTTGTTTGACGAAGTAAGGGAAAATCCGGTTCTGAAAATCGTTATGGCGGGAGTGGAAGTTTTCACCCAGAACCGTTGTGATTTTCTGATCGGGATCGGCGGAGGCAGCCCTATTGACGCAGCCAAGGCCATTGCCCTCACCGCCGCCAATGGCCTGACCCAGGACCGCATCTATGACACTTCCGCTTTAAAAAAGACCTTTCCGCTGGTCGCAATTCCCACCACTTCGGGAACCGGGACGGAAGCCACCCAGTATTCCGTGCTGACCGACTCCGCCACTCTGAAAAAAGCGGGCTTCGGACACGACCTGGCTTTTCCTGTTTTGGCTTTGGTCGATCCCAAATACACTCTATCGCTTTCAGAAAAAGTCACTCTGCACACCGGCATCGACGCGCTCAGCCATCTGCTGGAAGGCATCTATTCCAACAAGCGCACGCCTCTGATCTTTCCTTTCATCTTTCAGGGCATCAGACTGATCATCAAAAATCTGCCCTCCGCTTTGGAAAACCCTTCTGACCTCGCTGCCAGGACTGCGCTCTCTCAGGCCAGCCTCTATGGCGGCATCACCATTGCCCACACCAGCACCACCCTGCAGCACTCCATCGGCTATCCCCTCACCTCTGTTTACGGCGTCCCGCACGGCCTCGCCAACGGCATCGTGATGCGGCAGATCATGGAACTCTATTATCCTGCCGTGAAAGCTGAACTGGATGAGCTTTTCTCCTTCCTGCAGATGTCGCGGTCAGATTTTTATAGCTGGCTGGACAGCTTTCAAATGCATATGGAAACCAAGCTGACACCTGACTTCATCGAAGCAAAGATCCCCGAAGTCCTCGCCAGCCGCAATATGGCAAACAACCCCATCACAGCTTCCGACCAGGATATCCGCGACCTCTATCATAGTCTTTAATATCATGTAAATCTTAGAATTATACCCCTCATTACTGCAACATGAGGTGTCATCCTGAGCGACGGGGTCCCCGAAACGGTGCGGAGCGCAGTTTTGGGGTGGCTTGTCGAAGGATAAGACACCGTAATCCTTGCCGCGTGTCTGCATTTCGACTGTGCTCAATGTGACACGCTGATCCTGTCATTCCTGTAAAAGTGTGTTTGTAGTTCCGCGTTTACGCGGGTTTTGTTCAAAGCGACACATCTCTAACTCTGATTGCATACCTGCCTGAAGGCAGAACTACAACCACCTGTCATTCCTGCGAAAGCAGGAATCTTATGTAGTGTAGCTTTCCAAAGCTACATTTATGTAGGATCGGAGTCCTAAACTACTTTGCCATACCTGTTTGAATGCGGAACTACAAACTCCAGACGCAGGCCTTCCACCTTCCACTTTTTGGAGTTCAAAGCCAATGAATTGTGGTAAAGGCACTTATCCCAAGGGCTTTGGACTTCAATATTGTCGTGCTGTTTATTTATTACAAGTGGTTTGAAGTCCAAACGCTTAAACAAAGATAAACCATGACTGCGCTGTTGCGTTTGAACTCCAAACGCAGGCCTTCCACTTTTTCACTGTTCCACTTTTTCACTTTGTTTCAGGACGGGTCACCCCTAATACCAAAAGCATATCATCTGTATATCAAATGTATATCAAATGTATAGTAAATGTATTCTAAAGCACATTTGATATACTTTTGATATACTTTTGACATAGATTTGATCCACTTCTGCAAAAGGGAGAGAAAAAAGGATTGACAGATAAAAAAGGGTGGAATTAGAGTCCTGAGTAGAAGATCCCCTTGGTTTGCATATTTAACCTCAGGCATTAGATTATCCTGGAGAAGCGCGCTTTATCATGGCGTTTGGGAAGGAAAATTGCACCACACGACAGCCGTGGGATAAGGATATGATGAAAAAAACGATACAGACAGCCCTGCTGACACTCCTGCTGACGGGGGCCTGGACATTTCTGACGGCGGACAAGTATGCCGGCGAGATTTTCCAGATGGCGCCCGGGGTGTCCAACCTCGCCATGGGCAATACGGGCTATACCAATGCGGAAGCCCTTTCCGCCGCCTGGTGGAATCCTGCCCTGCTTGCCCTGAAAGGCGACAAAGGCATTGAACTGATGCACGCCGAGCAGTTTGAAGGGCTGATGCAGTTCAACCACATTTCCGCGGTCTTCGGCTCTGAACAGCGGCTGGGACTGGTTTTGACGCATATCGGGATCGACGACATTGCGATCACTGCACTGCCCAATGACAGCCTGCCGCCTTCCGCCACCAATCCGCCCCTCGTGCAGAAACGGGTCAATAACAACGATCTGATAGCCTATTTCGGCATCGGGACCGCTACGCGGGACAATCTGCAGATCGGCGTCACGCCCAAGCTGGCTTACCGTTCGCTGGCGGAAAAGCACGGATTCGGTTTCGGCGCAGACCTGGGAGTGCTCTGGCAGATAAGCTCCAAACTGAAGCTGGGAGCGGTGGCAAAGGACTTTTTCACGACCCAGGTGTTCTGGGAAAACGGCACCAATGAAGCGGTCTATCCCTCTGCCAATGTGGAAGTTGGCTTCGAGACGAAGGTCTCGTCCAGGGCAATTCCAATCGTTGTCAGGGTTGGAGCGGAGACTTTGACGGAGAGCAGAAAAGAGGCAGCCACCGTTGATGCAGGCATCTTCAGCGCGGATTTTCACGCCGGAATAGCTGTCCTGCCCATTCCTCAGATCAAGCTGATGGCGGGCTATGACATCGATTCCATAACGGCGGGGTTGGGTATTTACCTGAAAAAACTGGCAGTTGAATATGCCGTAAAACCCGGTTCCCAAGACGATCTGGGCCTGTCACAGCGCATTTCCGCCGGGTGGAGATGGTAAAAAAACGCCTTGCCCTTTTGGGCGCCACGGGCTCGATCGGCAAATCAACCCTTGAAGTCATCCGCGAACAAGCCGGCAGCATCACTCCGGTCCTGCTCACAGGGCACAGCAATCACGCTTTCCTGTTCAAAACAGCAGCGGAATTCAAGGTTCCGAGCGTGGTTTTAACCAATGAAAAGTTCAGAAATTCCCTTACCGATATCCCGTCAGGCTGCAAGGTGTATTACGGCGAAGCGGAACTGATCCGGATCCTGGAGGACGGGGATTATGACATCGCGCTCAATGCAATCAGCGGTTCGGCAGGCCTGAAAAGCACTCTTGCAGTGCTCAAAACGGGCCAGACGCTGGCGCTTGCCAATAAGGAATCGCTGGTGATGGCGGGGCACCTGGTGAAAGAACTGCAGGCCAGACACGGTTCACAACTGCTCCCGGTGGACAGCGAGCACAGCGCCATCTTTCAGGCGATCGGGGCGCATCCTCACTCTGAACTTGCCAACGTGCACATCACGGCATCGGGAGGCGCATTCAGGGATCTGCCGCTCAAGGATTTTGACAAGATCACGGTCGAGCAAGCGCTCCGGCATCCGAATTGGGACATGGGCGCAAAGGTTACGCTGGATTCGGCAACAATGTTCAACAAAGCCCTGGAGGTGATGGAAGCACACTGGCTCTTTGACCTGGACTGGTCTCAGATCAAAGCGGTGCTGCATCCGCAGTCGGTCATCCATTCCCTGGTGGAATTTGTGGACGGCTCATTTCTGGCACAACTCAGCACACCAGACATGAAGCTGCCCATCCTCTATGCTCTGAGCTATCCCAAGCGCGTTAAATCCGCTCTGGTAAAGACAAAGCTGACGGAACTGCCGCCTCTGACCTTCGGGGTAATCGAGCCTGACAGGTATCCGCTGTTTTACATCGGCTGCGAAGCGGGCCGGCGGGGCGGGATCATGCCGACCGTGGTGAATTCCGCCAATGAAGCGGCTTTGCGGCTGTTCCTGGACGGCAGGATAACTTTCCAACAGATCACAGAGGTGGTGGAAGCGGCGTTTGCTGATGCGGAGTTTGCGGAAGAGCCGGATTTGGAAACCATTATCGAGACCAACAGAGAGGTCTACAAACAGATCACAGCGGACTGAAGAGCTTCTGCCCGCCTGCCCTTAACTGCGATCAAATCAAATAGAAAACGCTTGTACTGTTATCAGTAAAATCAGAAGAAAACGCGGTGCAGCTTGCCTGTCAGGATGGATTGGATGATCCAGAGAACGAGGGCCATGCCGATAAAGACCCATTGCTCCAGGTCAGTGATCTTTGAGGTGCGGCGGAAAGCCCTGAAAATGGATATGATGCGGGGCATCATCAGCGAATAAACCGCCACAACACGGAGCATTGCGCCTTTGGCTTTGAGCAGCCAGGAGACATAACACAAAAAGGCCAGGGCCAAAAGATTGATCAGGATCGTGGAGATATCAAGTTTTCCGGACGGCGCTTTTTCCATAATAACCTCATTCTTTATCTGAGACTAAAGTCAGTTCAGCCGAGCCTTTTGTCAATCAATTTATTGCGGACCCGCCGCCTGAATGACCTCCGCCACAGTGTAAAGCGAACCTGCGCCGATAATGACATCCTCCGGTCCGGAATCCTGCAGGGCAAGCTGATAGGCCTCTCTGACCGTGGGCGTGGTTTTGAACTTAATGCCGCAAGCTTTGACCACATCCGCCTGGACTTCGATCTCAGCGGCGCGCTCCGACTCGTTCTTGCTGATATAGAAGGTCTCCGCCAGCGGACAGAGCGTTTTCAGCATCTGCTCATAATCCTTGTCAGCCAGGATGGAAACGGCAAAGCGCAGCTTTCTGGCTGGAAAAAGTTCTCTCAGGTTGTGGGCCAGGGACTCCATCCCGTGCAGGTTGTGGGCTCCGTCCACGATCACGGTGGGAGTGGTGCTCAAAAGCTGCATTCTGCCCATCCAGTGGATGTTCTGCAGGGCGGTGCGGACCTTGTCAGGGTCAGGGATGAGGGCTGCTTCTTTGCAATAAAGCAGCCAGGCGGTCAGAGCCACGGAAAGATTGGCGGCCTGGTGGCGTCCCAGCAAGTTGGATCTGAGCCCGTCCAGCCGGAAATCTTCAAACTCATAGCTGAACATCACTCCCTGAGGGGAATTGACAATGTCCTTCACCTGAAAGTCGCGGTCCATCACATAGACAGGCGCGTTCAGTTCAGCCGCCCGGTCCAGAATGACCTGGCAGGGCGAGGGATCGATCCTGCCAAGCACAACGGGCACTCCGGCCTTGATGATGCCGGCTTTCTCGAAAGCTATTTTTTCCAGACTGTCGCCCAGGGTTTTGACATGGTCCAGGCCGATAGTCGTGATCACGGAAACCTTGGGCAGAAAGAGATTGGTGGCGTCCAAACGGCCGCCCAGACCGACTTCCATGATGGTGTAATCTATCCTGCGGTCGGCAAAAAGCTGAAAGGCGAGCGCGGTCGTGATCTCGAAGAAGGAGGCGTCCCACTTGCTGAAGATGTCCTCGTAGCGGTGAAAAAGCTCCAGGATCTGCTCAAAATGGAGGTTGGCGCCATTGATGCGGAAGCGCTCGCAGTAATCGATCAGGTGGGGCGAGGTGTTGAGTCCGGTGTGCAGACCGTGCTGCAGGGCGAGGGCTTCCGAAGCGGCGCAGGCACTGCCTTTGCCATTGGTTCCGCCGATATGGATGCCGCTTAACCTGTCCTGGGGATTGCCCATATCGTGCAAAACGCCTACAATCCTTTCCAGACCGAGTTTGACATTGCCGGAATAGCGCTTAAATATGTATTCGAGAAATTCGGTGTAGTTCATATTCACTAAAAAAGCACCAACGGAAGGGGGCTCCATTGGTGCTGAATCCTTTCTGGCACTTTGGTTTATTCGAACTCTGGCTCTTCGGGCGGGATCAACTGGTTGCGCAGGGCGGCATTGTCCTCGCGGATGCGTTCCAGAGCGGTAGGATCGGTTCTCCAGATCTCGATGTATTGCTTGACCAGCTGCAGTTTGTAGTTGCCGTCAAAGCCGGCTGCGGCTTCAATGAAATCGAGGTCGTCAATGAAATAGTTCTGCAGTTCGGTGGGTTCCATGTTTTCATAGAAGCTCTTGGGCAGGAAGTGTCTGGGATAGCGGATCAGGTTCGGGCAGACGACGATGGTGCCATAGTTCAGCTTCTGAGTGCCGGCAATGTCTTCCAGCAGGAATTTGCTGAAGACGATGTATTGCTCTTTGGAACCGCGGTTCTCCGGGCATTCGAATGCCTTGCTGAGATAGGTCTCGCGGCGTTTGGAAAAGGAACTGCTTTCTGTCGTTTCAGGCGCTTTTTTGTAGTTGGATGTCAGCAACTTGAGATCGCCGTTGAAACTGGTCAGGTTGTCCTTCATGTAATCTGTGGAAGCGACCCAGATCAGCTTCATGTTGTTGATGCAGTCCTCTTCGTTCTTGGTCTTGTCAAGGTTGAAGAAGCTGGGCAAAGCCAGAATGAAGACCAAAGCCAGCAGCAGGACAATAATGATTATCGTATAAACTGAGAAACCCCGTTCGTTCAAACACATATCAATCTCCTGAGTATGTAATCATTTTTAATTAACCAATTTCAGCTTGGCAATCCCGTCAAGTCTTTTCTTTGTTGATGAAGCTGTCGGAAGGTCAGTTCGAGCTGAGGGCAAAGCGGAAGCGGGGACTAGAAAAACAGGTGCGAAAAAAGTGTTTACAAAATTAAGTCATGATTATAATTGGCAATAAGACAAAACTGTGAATACTGGACATTAAGAACGCGTGAGAGGTCATTATGGAACTGTTGTCAGAACCCATTAAATTCCCGTCCGACTGCAATATCATCTTTGGACAGTCACACTTCATCAAGACGGTGGAAGACCTGTATGAGGCAATAGTGAACAGCGTTCCCGGCATCAAGGCGGGGCTTGCTTTCAATGAAGCTTCGGGGCCGTGCCTGGTGCGCAAGGACGGCACAGATACCGAGCTGATCGAGATCGCTGTGGAAAACCTGCTGCGCATCGGAGCCGGGCATACCTTTCTGATCGTGCTGCGCGACGCTTTTCCCATCAATGTTCTGCCCGCCATCAAGGACTGCAGAGAAGTGGTCACAGTCTTCTGCGCGACCGCCAATCCGGTGGAGGTCATACTCGCCAAAACCGAACTCGGCAAAGGAGTTTTGGGCATCATTGACGGCAGCAGTCCCAAAGGCATTGAACTGGATACCGACATCTCACACCGCAAGAAATTCCTGCTGGATATCGGCTATAAGAGATAAAGAGACACTGAGGACGCAGCCAGACTGATGAGACTGAGAACCTTTGTGGCGCTGGAACTGCCCGATATCCATAAACAGGATATCCTGCAGTATCTGAACCTGTGGAGCCGTGCTCACAGAAACGGTATCAACTGGGTGAAGCCGGAAAACCTGCACCTGACGCTGCTTTTCATTGGTGACACGGAACAGGGGGATGTTCCTGAACTGAGCAAAGCCCTGTTTGATGTGGTGATCAAAAGCTCAGGATTCCGGCTGAAATGTCTTGGCTTCGAGCTTTTTCCGGCGCGGGAACCAAGACTGATCTGGGTCAAGCTGGACACTGAGGACAAAGCCATCTTCCAGCTTGCCAAGGACCTGAACAGAGCTGTCCGGGATTGCGGTTACGAGCCTGATGCCAAAGCCCTGAAACTGCACATCACGGTGGGCAGGATCAAGTCTCAGCAGCCCGCCTGGCTGGAAGAGGAAATAATGCGGTCCGAACTGACCAGCGAGTCTGCAGTCTATGATACAGTGACTTTCTACCAAAGTCTGCTGAAGCCAGACGGACCGGTCTATACGGCGATTCAGCAGTTTAACATGATAAAATAAACACCTGGAGGTATAAATGCTGGAAAAAACAAAAGGCACAGCACTCAAAACAGCGATGACCCAACTCGAGAAGAAATTCGGCATCGGCACTCTGATGCGGTTGGGGGACAATCCCAAAGCGGCGGTGGAGGTGATCCCCACCGGAGCCATCAACCTTGATCTGGCCTTGGGCATAGGCGGCATTCCCAAAGGCAGGATCACTGAGATCTACGGAGCTGAAGCATCCGGCAAGACCACTCTGGCTCTGCACGTCGTGGCACAGGCGCAGAAGATGGAAGGCACCGTCGCCTACATCGATGCCGAACACGCTCTGGATGTCTATTATGCAAAGAATCTGGGTGTCGATATCGAGAACCTTCTTCTGTCCCAGCCCGATGGCGGAGAGCAGGCCCTGGAGGTCGTGGAAACTTTGGTCCGCAGCAGCGCGGTTGATCTGATCGTGGTGGATTCCGTGGCAGCTTTGGTACCCAGGCAGGAGATCGAAGGCAATATGGGAGACAGCCATGTCGGCCTGCAGGCACGGCTGATGTCGCAAGCGCTCAGAAAGCTGACTGCCATTGTCGCCAAATCCAATACGGCAGTGGTTTTCATCAACCAGACCAGAATGAAGATCGGCGCTCCGCCTTATGTCAATCCGGAAACCACGACCGGCGGCGTTGCCCTGAAATTCTACTCCTCAGTCCGCATCGAGATCCGCAATGCAGGCGCCATCAAAGATGCCGGCGGTGAAAATCAGGTGGTCGGTTCGCGCACCAGGGTCAAGATCGTGAAGAATAAGTTCGCCCCGCCCTTTAAGACAGTTGAATTCCCCATCATCTTCGGCGAAGGCATTTCACATCTGGACATACTGCTGGACATGGCGATCCAGCACGACGTCATCAAGAAAAGCGGCTCCTGGTTCTCCTATGGCGAGACGCGCCTGGGACAGGGAGCGGACAAGACCAAGCAATACCTGAAAGAGAATCCTCAGCTTATCGATCAGGTCTCGGAGCAGGTGAAGTCGCTGATCAAGCCAGAAAGCATCGCTGCGGCGCCGGAAGACAATGACTCTGACAATCTGGAAGAAGTCTGATAAAGACCGTTTCTGCCTGATAAAAATCGATAACAGCGTCTGGGGAAGCCTGTCTGAAAAGGCTCTCCGGACGCTTTTTCATTACCGCATCGGCAGCACTGAGATCACGGAATCGGAAGCCAGATTTCTGCAGGATGAACTGCTCAGGGCCGCCTGGAACAAGCTTCTGGATTGGCTCGCCAAGCAGGAGCGCTCCACCAGTGAAAGCAAAGAATACCTCAGCAGGCATCACTTTCATCAATCCATTATAGCCCAGTGTATTGAAGAAGCTTTGAAAAAGAGCTTTATCGATGATGCCAGGTATTGCAGGCTGCTGATAGAATCGCTGCTGGAGCGTGAAAAGAGCCCCATGCAGATCAAGAGCAAGCTGGTCGAAAAGCGGCTTCCGACTTCTCTATGGGAACCGATCCTGGAAGAACTGACCTCTCCTCAATTGCAGAGATCCATCATCCGCACTCAGGCGGAAAAGACCTATCTGCGTTATCGCCATCTGGATAAAAGAGAATGTTATGAAAAATGCCTGACCGCCTTATACAGAAAGGGCTTCGCTCTTGATGACATAAGGGATGTCGTAGCGGGACTGGTCTTTAACAAGCAATAAAAAAACCGCAATCGGAATTGCGGTTTATAAATCCTGGAAATCAAATTTCTGCTATCAGACCATTTTCTTCACTTTATTGGCTTTCAGACATGAACTGCAGATCTTGTAAGTATCAACTTTGCCTTTATATTCACCTTTGATTTCGTGCAAATTAGGGTAAAAACGGCGCTTGGACGCATTCATGGCATGTGAACGATGGTTGCCAACCATTGGTGCTTTTCCGCATACATCGCATATTCTCATTGTGTTTCACCGTCCTCGGTTATTCTTTTGAGCCAAACAAATTTCAGGCAGGTTTTTTGACAAGTATTTATTTTGTATCCTTTTGCGGCAGCCTGATGATGAAGATCACTCCATGCGGCTCGTTCGGTTTGTATTCAAGTGTGCCCCGATGCTCATGTACCAGCTTTTGGGTGATGGCAAGCCCCAGTCCTGTGCCGTGGGTTTTGCCTTCAGACAGGAACGGGCTGAACAGGTTTGTTTTCATGTGATCGCTGAGTCCGGGGCCGTTATCGCTGACGACCAGCACCAGATGATCCTCATCCAGCATGGCGTCGATGCGGATAAATCCTTTCTTGGTCATTGCTTCCGAGCTGTTTTTGAGCAGGTTGATCAGCACTCTGCGGATCTTGGAATCATCCATCCAGACTTCTTCCGTGACCCTGTTTTCCACGATGAAATCAATATCCCGGTTGACCAGAGTCTGGCCAAAGGTGTCTTTGATGTCCTGCAGGAGGACGTTCAGGTCCACCATCTTGGGATTGATGGGAGTGGTGTTGCCTTTGGCGAAGTCCAGTATTTCGCGCACCATCTGGTCGATCAGATTGGTCTGATGCACAATGCTGTCGGCAAATTCAGTGCTTTCCGGATACAGCTTTTTGATGATCTCCGCTGTCAGAACCGTTATGGATAAAGGTGTTTTGATGTCATGGATGATCTTGCTGGCCGCCATTCCGACTGCCATCAGGCGGTTCTGGGCGATCAGTTTTTCCATCACTTCGGCAAACTTGACATTGGAATCCCGCAGCCGCCAGGAAAGCGCACTGATCAGGTTAAACAGGACCCTGGGATTGGAATAGGCGATGCGCAGAAACCTGTCCCTCGGTATGACCAGAAGCTCCACATCCTCCAAAGCCACTGCTCCGGCGCTACGCTGTTCATTGTCGATCAAGGACATCTCGCCAAAGAAGTCTCCCGGCTCCATTACCTTAAGCTGGGCAAGCATATTTTCATCACTCTTGGATATCTCTTTGTTGATCTCTACCTTGCCCTTGATGATGACATACATGTTGTCACCTTTTGTATGCTCTGCAATGACTCCTTTTCCGCAGGGGATGGAGATGGTCTCCAGGCCTTCCAGGATGGAATTGAGTTCGTCATCCGGAAGGTTCTGGAACAGCTTGCACTGCCTGAAAAACTGAATGTCCATGCTGACTCCTTCTGAGTTCAGTAAACACCTTATCTGTGCTTGTGCTGATTCTCAATTAATCAAAAAGCATTACATTTTCGATACTTATTCCTTTTAAAATTAACTATCTATCTGATGTCAAGCTTTTTTCGTTCAGTCTGATCACATCCTTGCCGCGAGGGAGCCGAGTGTGGGATCGTCATACCACCCATACCCAGTAAGCGGGAAACTGATTTCCGGCGCGAGTTTGCCAATTCCCTTTTACTTGACAGTTTGGCTCATTTCAATGTCCTTGCCTACAGGATATTACGAGCGATGAAAAACCAGGATTTCAACACAAAAAAGCAGCCAGAACTGAAGAGGGTTCTCGCTATCCATGACCTGTCCGGGCACAGTCATACTTCGCTGATGGCGATAGTGCCGATTCTGAACAGCTATGGAATCGGTGTGACAGCTCTGCCGACGGCGGTTCTGTCTTCCAATACGGAGCAGGAAGGCTTCCAACTGGTGGAAATGACCAAGAAAATGAGCGGATTTTTACAGCAATGGTCACAGCTACAGCTCCGGTTCGATGCCATCTACAGTGGATTTCTATGCTGTCCGCAGCAGGCGAAGACCGTGCTCGAGGCTATCGGAAAATTCAGGAAAGACCACACCCTGATCCTGGTCGATCCCGTTATGGCAGATGACGGCGAGCTTTATTCCTGCTTCCAAGAAAGCATAATTGCGTCTATGAGAAAACTGGTAACTCACGCCGATATCATCACTCCCAATCTGACGGAAGCTGCTTTTCTGCTGGGTGAAAAATATGAAGAAAGGATTCCTGCCTGGCTGGCTAAGCAGTGGTGTAAACGCCTGGCTGAAAAGGGTCCGCGCCACGTAATAATCACCAGCATTCCCGTCAGAAACAAGACGGACCGCACCTCCGTGATCTGTTATGATAAGAGTACGAACAGCTTTCACAAATCTTTCTGCCAGTTGCTGCCAGTCAAATATCCCGGCTCGGGGGATATCTTTGCATGCGTTCTGCTGGCCTTGCTGCTGAAGGGAATGGATCTTTTCCAGGCTGTAAATAAAACGGTCAGTTTCGTCAGCCGCGCCATGCAACTGACACTTGATCTGCAAACTCCTGTCCGGCAGGGCATCTGTCTGGAACTGGCCTTGAAGCTGTTGCCCAGAGCCTGAATCGGTTGGTTGCGATGATGGAACAAATGATCAGGCATAAGTTTAGTCACCTCTGTGTGACCGATCTGGACGGGACTCTGCTCGATCTGGATCATAACATCTCCAAAGCCAATCTACAAGCTTTGCTAACCCTGGGAGAGCAGAATGTCTGCCGCGTTGCCGCCACGGGCAGGTCGCTTTATTCTCTCCGCAAAGTGATCGATGCCAAAACTCCCTTTGACTATGTGATCTTTACCACCGGTGCGGGCATAATGAATTGGCAGACGCAGCAGATCATCATGTCCGAACTCATCAGTCCGCCTCTTGTGCTGAGCACCTTCAAAAAGCTGCTGAAACTGAATGAGGACTTTATGTTCCATGCGCCCATTCCGGAAAACCACCGTTTCATAGCTGTGCAGGCGAAAGGGCTGCCAGATTTTAACCGCCGGATGGGAGTTTACAGAGAGTATGGATTTATTTGGGACGGCAAATCGGAACTGCCCTGGCAAGAAGGAACGCAGTTTCTGGTGATCGCGGATGAGAAGGATGAATATCTGTACCCAAGACTGATAAACCTGCTGGATCCGCTAAAGGTGGTCAGGACCACGTCGCCTTTTGACCATCACTCGCTCTGGCTGGAGGTCTTTTCACCTGAAGTCTCCAAGGGCAGCGCGGTCCAGTATTTACTTGACCTGCTTGGCCTGGAGTGGAGTAAGCTGATGGTGGTTGGCAATGATTATAATGACAGGGAAATGCTTGACCTGACACGGCATGCCTATGTGACTGCGAATGCTCCTTCCGCCATCAAAAGCAGGCACAAAGTGGTCGCCGATCATAACAGCGACGGCTTTGCCGAAGCGGTGGAACTGTGGCTGGAGGGGGAATAGGATTACGGTTTTTTTTATGATCCTGAGTCGAAGGTGACATCCTGAGCATTAAGACTAAAAGTAAGATTCCTGTCTTCGCAGGAATGACAGATAAGGAAAAACTATGAAGACGATAGCCCTGCTTTTGTGTTCCAATATCTTTATGACCTTTGCCTGGTATGGGCATCTGAAGTACCGTCACGCGCCGCTGTTGACAGTTATCGTGGTCAGTTGGCTGATCGCTTTTCTGGAGTATTGTTTCCAGGTTCCCGCCAACCGGATCGGCAGTTATCAGTTCAGTGTGGCTCAACTCAAGACTATTCAGGAAGTCATCACTCTGGTGGTTTTTGCCGGTTTTTCAGTGCTTTATCTGAAGCAGGAATTCAAGTGGAACTATCTGGTGGGCTTTTTCTTCATTATCGTGGCAGTGTTTTTCATCTTCAAGAAATGGTGATGCGATCTCATCAGTTTTAACAGGAGTAATTCATGCAGAAATATCATTGGATCGGATTAACGGCTTTGGCACTGAGTTTATCTTTGCTGGTACTGATGCTGAGTCCGGGCTGTATTAAAAAAACGAATCAGGAAGGTGCTGTCAGACTCGATGACAACACTATCCTGCTCGGGACGCAGGCAGGGGATTATCATTTCAGTACAACTTGTCAGATGCAAGACGGAGTTATTATGATAGCATCCGTTCTCAGTCCAAGATCAGGCAAACAGGATCTGGTTTCGGTCATTAAGCTTTCTGCAAATGGCGAATTTATTGGAGAGCAGATTTTCCCTTTGCATAAAGAATCCATCCTGAGTCTGCTGAAACAAAAAGGTAAAGGCCAGTCACTCAGAACCCATCAGATAAGTCATCATCAAAATCATTTCTACGTGCTTTTAACTGCACAGGCAAAGCAAACAGAGATTCCATACATTCTGAAACTTGATCAGAATGGTTCATTACTGGAAACGCTAAAAGTGGATCTTGAGTTGGAAAGCGGAACTTCGATCAAGACCTGTGTCAATGCAGAAATACTCTATCTCAGCTATCTCAACAACCGCGAAAAAATGCTCTGCGTATCGAAGATAGATTTGCTTTCGGCCAGGGTTTTACAGACATCGGTGCGATTCTTCAGACACAAGAATCTGAGCATCAATGCCGTGGCCGCCAATCCTGCCGATTCCATCTTCAGTGTGGTGGCTTATGACAAAGAACTGGGCTGCTCCTTTTTTCAGTACACGCCTCAAACTGACTTGAAAGAAATGTTCCGGACCCAGCCGGCAACGGATATCACTGCTTTGAAGTATTTTGAAAACAAACTCTATGGCGCAGTCAAGGAAGACAGTCTGCTGGAAGTGATCGATCTGACCGAGCTGGGCAAACCTTTGATCAGGGTGACGGACATCCCTTCTGCCAAAGACTTCCGGCTTGTCGATCTGGTTCTGGATAAAGCTGGATTTCACCTCCTTGCCAAATCATATAACCTCGTCGATGAAAAGAAATCATTTATGGCAGAGATTATCTCTTACAACCCAGATGGCAGCAGCGCTGCTGAAAAATCCTTTCCCATCAATGAATCAGACACCCTCAGACAGATCATTGATGATAATGGCACACCGGTTTTTATTCTGGGAGAAGGTTCAGATTACATGGAAAGCAAGGCATCCAGAATATTCATCAAGAGTTTGCAGAGTTAGTGGCACTCACCTTGTGGCACTCACCTTGTGGCACGGACAATCCTGTCCGTGAAAAACATATGCAAAAACAACTGATCTGAGGTACAATGCAGAAAGACAAATCAAATGACTTTGTTTACTATAAAAGAAATCTTCCTCATTTCCAGTACAAAGACAATCCCATATTCATAACCTGGAGACTGGCTTTCAACATGACACCCAGTATTGAGAAAAAACTGCAGTTGATGAAAACAAAAGTTATTGAAAAGTTGAGAGAGAAGTATGATCTAACTGGCTCAGAAAGCAAGCAGATTCTGGATAGGATGATGTTCAATGAATTTGACAAGCTGTTGGATTCTGAAAAAGGGCTTCCCAAATTGTTATCAAATCCTATCCTTGCCGATATAGTCAAACATGTACTTCATTTTAATGACAAGAGGTACTACAATCTTTTATGCTATTGCATTATGCCAAATCATGTCCATGCCCTTATCTCAATAATTAAGCAGGAAAGAGGTGAATATGCGCTGCTGCCCAAGATACTTAAAAACTGGAAAGGAATCTCTGCCAGACTAATCAACAAGGAGTTGTCAAGAACAGAGAATGTATGGCAGGATGAATCTTATGATCACATTGTTAGAAATGATGTTGAACTGAAAAACATAGTTGAGTATATCATTTACAATCCGGTACAGGCAGGTATGGTCAGTAATTGGTCAGAATGGCCTCACACCTATGTCTCTGAAGATATCATGAGTAGAGATGATTAAAGACAAGTGCTGGAATAAACTCATTCATTTTCACGGACAGGATTGTCCGTGCCACAACAGTTTTGCTTCAGTGTCTGATGATCACGGACAGGATTGTCCGTGCCACAATGTCTCATTGAACAATAATAACATTGAAAACGCTCGGGCATAACTAATTCTTGACGGAAAGACAGATTAAACTAAACTTGATAATTCAAAAAAGACAATAGGATTACAAGAGCAAAGCATGGGATTTTTGTTTCTGACCAGCGGGCTGTTTTTGGGTTGGTCCCTCGGCGCCAATGACCACGGTAACATCTTTGGCGCTGCCGTATCGACCAAGATGATGAAGTTCAAGTTTGCCGCCCTGATCGGCAGCATCTTTGTCATCCTGGGAGCGGTGTCGGAAGGCAGCGGCGGAACTAGTACCCTGAACTCCCTCGGCTCTGTCAATGCTGCGGCGGGAACCTTTACCGTGGCTTTGGCAACGGCTCTTGCCGTCTTTCTGATGACGCGCCTGAAACTTCCCGTTTCCACTTCCCAGGCCATTGTCGGTGCGATCATTGGCTGGAACTTCTTTGCCGAGATGCTGACCGATTATTCCTCTTTGCTCAAGATCGTCACCACCTGGGTGATGGCACCCGTCCTGGCTGCCATCTTTGCCTTTCTGCTCTATCATCTGTTCCGTTTTTGGCTGAACCGGTCCAGGCTGCATCTGCTGCATTTGGATAACTATAACCGCTGGGGATTGATCATTGTCGGCGCTTTCGGTGCCTACAGTCTGGGCGCCAACAACATCGCCAACGTGGTCGGTATTTTTGTAAACATTTCCCCCTTCAAAGACATCACCCTTTTTAACCTGATCCACATTTCCGGGCTGCAGCAGCTTTATTTTGTCGGCGGCATCTCTGTCGCAGTGGGCATTTACACCTACTCCAAAAAGGTCATCATGACGGTCGGATCAGACCTGTATAAGCTTTCTCCCCTGACCGGACTGATCGTGGTCCTGGCAGAATCACTGGTTTTGTATTTGTTTGGCTCACGCGGCCTGCAGCATCTGCTGCTGAGTCTGAACCTGCCCGCCATCCCTTTGGTGCCTGTTTCCGCCACTCAGGCAGTGATCGGTGCAGTGCTTGGCATCGGTCTGATCAAGGGCGGCAGAAACATCAATTTCAACGTCCTGAGCAGGATTTCCGTGGGCTGGCTGACTTCACCCGTTCTGGCGGCAGTCATTGCCTTTGTGCTGCTGTTCTTTGTGCAGAACGTGTTTGACCAGACTGTGGTGAGCCCCATCACTTTCAGATTCCATAAAGCGGAAATGATGGAACTGGAAAAGCGCGGCATCGACCTTGACCATCTGACTGAAGTGAACGGCAGGAGCTATGACAGCCCGCGCGCCTTGCGCCGTGTTCTGAACGGCATAGAACACTTGTCCCGCAAAGACAAGATAACCATGGTCCAGGTTTCAGAAGTCCAGAGCTTGAAGATCGATTATGCCAGACTGCAGCAAAAACTGCGTCCCCAAACTTTCACTCCCGTGCAATGGGAAAACCTCCAAACCCTGGATGGAAAAGCCTTCCTCCATATGTGGCAACTGGAAGACAAACTGATGGAACTCTCCGACGAATGGTCATACAAACCCAAATCCAATAAAACCCAGATCTTCAACGACAAACTGAAGGATAAATATAACCTGCTCTTCAACGAGAGCCGCATCCCTCCTGAAACGATAGAGCAGAAATAGATCCCGCACCCATTATTTACTTATCCGCAATAACTTACAGCAATAATCCAGCACTTTGGCTCCTGCTCAATAATCTCATCTTCCTTAATACCAAAAGCATATCAAATGTATATCTAATGTATATCAAATGTATAATAAATGTATTCTAAAGCACATTTGATATACTTTAGATATACTTTTACTATACATTTAATATAGATTGGAAAAAGGGGGTGAAAAAAGTGGAAAAGAGTGATGTTTCCTGATTTTAGTTGACAGTAAAAGCGAGGAGAAATATGCAACGTGAAGCAAAGAAAGCAGTTAACTACACCAGGAAATTCCAACAGCGTGTGGTATATGCAGTTATGCGAGAAGGGTTT
>Ga0209610_1000269_pt1 | contig 27146 bp, 19 predicted proteins | sample LakKivw275mmetaG_FD_184137 | JGI IMG/M metagenome (GOLD analysis project Ga0209610, IMG submission 184137) | Anoxic lake water microbial communities from Lake Kivu, Rwanda to study Microbial Dark Matter (Phase II) - Lake Kivu water 275m metaG... | ecosystem: Environmental > Aquatic > Freshwater...
GTCGTGGCTCGACTGGACCTGGTCGAGATGGATGAGCGCAAGCGGATGGACCTTGATGAAGTTGTTGATGATGAACTCCATGCGGGCGAGGCCGACGCCTTTTGCCGGGAGCCGCCACCAGCGGAACGCCGCCGAGGGCGAACCAATATTCATCATTATGCGGGTGCGGGTCGCGGGCACGTGTGCGAGGTCGAGTTCCTGTTCCTCGAACTTGAGGATGCCATCGTAGATGTATCCACGTTCCCCTTCGGCACACGAAACGGTGATGCTCTGGCCGTCCTTGAGCTGGTGCGTCGCGTTGCCCGTGCCGACCACGGCCGGGATGCCCAGCTCTCTCGCTACAATGGCGGCGTGAGCCGTGCGGCCGCCGAAGTCGGTAACGATGGCCGCGGCCTTCTTCATAATCGGCACCCAGTCGGGATCGGTCATGCCGGTGACGAGCACGCTCCCCGGCTTGAACCGGTCGATCTCTTTGGCGTCGGCGATGACTTCCGCCGTCCCGGCCGCAATCGCCTGGCCCACCGCGAGGCCGGCGAGTATCGGCGTCGCCTTTTCCTTGAGTTGGTAGGTTTTGAGCGCGGCCGCCTGCCGGCGCGATTGCACGGTCTCCGGCCGCGCCTGCACGATATAGAGCTCGCCGGTGAGGCCGTCCTTTGCCCACTCCATGTCCATCGGCCGGTCGTAGTGTTTCTCGATGAGGACCGCCCAGCGCGCGAGCTGCATGATCTCGTCGTCGGAGAGCACGAAGGTCGTTCGCTCCCGGTGAGTCGTGTCCACGTTCTTCGTCGTGCCCTTGCCGCCGGTGGTATAGATGAGCTTGCGGGCCTTGTCGCCGAGTGACTTCTCGACTATCGGCACCTTGCCCGCTTTCTCCAGCAGTGGCTTGAACACCATGTACTCGTCGGGATTGACCGAGCCCTGTACCACGTTCTCGCCCAGTCCCCAGGCCGCATTGATGAGCACCACTCCTCGAAACCCGGTTTCAGTGTCGAGCGAGAACATGACGCCGGAACCGGCCTTGTCCGAGCGCACCATTTTCTGTACGCCCACTGAAAGTGCAACTTTGAGCTGGTCGAAGTTACGCTCCTGGCGGTAGACGATGGCGCGGTCGGTGAACAGCGAGGCGTAGCAGTTCCGGCAGGCTTCAAGCAGCTCGTGCCCGCCGGTGATGTTGAGGTAGGTTTCCTGCTGGCCGGCGAAGCTCGCATCCGGCAGGTCCTCGGCGGTAGCCGAGGAGCGAACTGCCACGTCGGCCTCCTCAACTTTGTAGCGCCGGCTCAGTTCGGCGTACGCTTCGAGTATGGCCCGGGCAATCGGCTCCGGTATCGTTCCCTGACGGAACAGGCGCCGGATTGCAGCTCCGGTCTGCTCGAGCGTCCGGGTCCCGCGCGCCAGTTCCTCAAGCCGTTCGCCCATCTCGGATTCGATGTGGTTGGCGCGGATATACTCCCGGAATGCGTCCGCGGTCGTCGCAAAGCCGCCCGGAACGCGGATGCCCTGACCGCGCAGGTTCGCAATCATCTCGCCCAATGATGCATTCTTCCCGCCTACTACCGGCACGTCGCCATTCCGCAGGTCCTCGAACCAACGGACATATTTCACTGTCTCGCTCATGTTATCACCTCCGACGTCGGAATTCGTCATTCGCAATTCGCTGCCAGTCGTTCCTGATGCACCGGCCGTGCCACGATGCCCGGGACTGATGGATTTGGCCAGCCGGCCGTTTCTGTGTTACACGCGATGTTACACTATCGTGCCCCAGTTCTGGCCGCCCCCCTGAGCGCGCGGGCTGGGAACGGGAAGTGCATTGAGCATAGTGTGTTCGAACACGCGAGGTCTGGCAGGGCACGGCCGTGCGCGCTTCACCTGGGAGGTCACGTTTGATAGCCGAAGAGGTACGGCAGCGCAGCCTGCTCTCAGGTTACGATACTCACATTCTCAGACAAGGGCGCCATTTTCAACTGCAGGATAAGCTCGGTGCTCACCTCGTTCCGGGCGGAACTCAGTTCGGCGTCTGGGCACCCAACGCCGCAGCCGTATCCGTGGTTGGCGACTTCAACAACTGGCAGAGCGGGGCGCACCCGCTCGGGCTTCACGGCGACGACTCGGGCATCTGGGAGGGAATGGTCCGCGACGCGGGGCCGGGTGCGCTCTACAAGTACTCCATCGAAGGACGAAACGGCGAGCGGCTTCAGAAGGCCGATCCTTTCGCCTTCCTGAGTGAAGCGCCGCCGCGCACCGCCTCGCGGGTCTGGGACCTCGCCTACGAGTGGCACGACAGTGACTGGATGGAGCGACGGCGCAGGTCAAACCCTCACACCTCACCGATGACGGCATATGAGGTCCATCTGGGCTCGTGGCGACGAGTGCCCGAGGAGGGAAACCGATTCCTGAGCTACCGCGAACTCGCCCCGCTGCTGGCCGATTACGTCGCCGACATGGGCTTCACCCATGTCGAACTGCTACCGATCATGGAACACCCGTTTTACGGCTCATGGGGATACCAGACACTGGGCTACTTCGCTCCCACCTGCCGCTACGGCGAGCCCCAGGACCTGATGTTCCTCATCGACACCCTGCACCAACACGGCATCGGCGTCATCCTCGACTGGGTACCGTCTCACTTCCCTGACGACGGGTACGGCCTTGTCCGTTTCGATGGGACGTCGCTCTTCGAGCATGAAGACCCACAGCAGGGGCGCCACCCGGAGTGGAACTCATGCGTCTTCAATCTGGGCCGCAACGAAGTACGCTCGTTCCTCATCTCAAGCGCCCGCTTCTGGCTCGACCGCTACCACGCCGACGGCCTGCGCGTAGATGCGGTGGCCTCAATGCTGTACCTCGACTACGGACGCAAGCCGGGCGAATGGCGCCCGAACCGGTACGGCGGCAGGGAGAATCTCGAGGCCATCGATTTCCTGCGCACGCTGAACGCCGCCTGCTACCACATGCGTCCCGGCATCGTCATGATCGCCGAGGAATCGACTGCCTGGCCGATGGTGACACGGCCGGACTACGCCGGCGGGCTCGGATTCGGCATGAAGTGGAAGCTGGGCTGGATGCACGACACGCTCAACTATTTCTCCCACGACCCGATCTACCGGAAGTACCACCACGACGAACTGACCTTCAGTATGTGGTACGCGTTCTACGAGAACTTCGTGCTGCCGCTTTCGCACGACGAGGTCGTACACGGCAAGCGGTCACTCCTCGGCCGGCTCCCGGGTGACGACTGGCAGAAGTTCGCCGCCCTGCGCCTCCTCTTAGGCTACCAGGTCGCCCACCCGGGCAAGAAGCTGCTCTTCAGCGGCGGCGAGTTCGGACAGTGGCGCGAGTGGGACCATGATTCGAGTCTCGACTGGCACCTGCTGGCGCCACCGGCGAGCGACCAGGCGCCAACGACCAATTACCACCGCGGCGTACAGGACTGGGTGCGCCAGCTCAACCAGCTCTGCCGGCACGAACCCGCCCTCTACGAGCTCGACTTCGAGCCATCGGGTTTTGAATGGGTTGACGTAAACGACCGCGACAACAGCGTCATCAGTTTCGTCCGGCGCGGAACGGCACCGGGCGAACTGCTATTTGTCCTCAACTTCACGCCGGTGCCGAGGCACGGCTACCGGGTGGGAGTTCGGGGAGAACGGAATTGGACCGAGGTCCTGAACAGCGACTCCAGGACCTACGGCGGCAGCGGAGTCATGAACTCGGGTGCGCTTGCGGCCCAGGCGGTTCCGGCCCATGGCCGCGAACGCTCGATCCAACTCACCCTGCCCCCGCTGGGGATGGTCGCACTCAAACAGCTATGAACGGAGGAAACATGATTGCGATGACTGAGAGAATCGGAGCGACCGCCGGGAAAGTCTGGCAGGCACTTAGAGAGCAGGAAGAGGCCGACATACGACAACTGCCGCGGATTGTCTCGGAGAAGCCCGTAGTCGTTAACCAGGCCCTCGGCTGGCTGGCACGTGAGGGCAAGCTCGAGTACCGCGAACAGGGCGACAGGCTCTGGGTCGCACTCAACCCGGCCGAACGCGGACGCTAGCCGCGCCGGAGGGAACCGCTATCGAGCAGTACATCTGCGTACACGGCCACTTCTACCAGCCCTACCGGGAACACCCTTGGCTGGAAGAGGTGGAAGAAGAAGACTCCGCCCACCCGTTCCACGACTGGAACGAACGGGTGGCCCGTGAGTGCTATGCGCCGAACGGTGCGGCCCGGCTGCTCGATGACAAGGGACGGATAGTCGGGATTGTCAGCAATTACGAGCGCATCTCCGCCGACTTCGGTCCCACGCTGCTCAGTTGGCTCGAACGCAGCCAACCCGAGATCCACCGCGCCATCGTCGAGGACGACCGGGCCAGCCGGGCTCGATTTTCCGGCCACGGCGCGGCCATCGCCCAGATGTACAACCACTCGATCGCCCCGCTCGACAATCTCCGTGACCGCAGGACCCAGGCGCTCTGGGGTCTCGCCGATTTCGAGCACCGGTTCGGCCGCAAGTCCGAGGGGATGTGGCTGCCGGAAACAGCCGTGGACATCCCGACTCTCGATATCCTCAGCGAGTTCGGGGTCAAATTCGTTGTCCTCGCGCCGCACCAGGCCCGGGCGTTCCGCTCTCTCGGTGAAACCGCCTGGCAGGATGCGCAGGGCCGGCTCGACCCCAAGTCAGCCTATCTCTGCCGACTCCCGTCGGGCCGTTCGCTGGCGGCGTTCTTCTACGACGGCATTGTCGCCAAGGATGTTGCCTTCGGCCCGTTGCTTGATGACGGCCGGGTTCTGGCCGGCCGCCTCAAGGCGGCGCTGGGCGGCGGTTCGGAGCGGCCGGTGCTGGAGCACATTGCGGTCGACGGAGAGACGTTCGGGCACCACCATCGCTTCGGGGACATGGCGCTCGCCTCCTGCCTGCACGAGATCGAGAACTCCCCGGCCCACCTGACCGTTTACGGCGAGTTCCTCGAGCGTTTCCCGCCTGATACCGAGGTCGCCATCAACGAAAACACCTCCTGGAGCTGCGTCCACGGAATCGAGCGCTGGCGGGCGGACTGCGGGTGTAACAGCGGTAGCCATCCGGACTGGAACCAGAAATGGCGGGCGCCGCTCCGAACGGCCATGGACTGGCTGCGGGACCAGCTTGACGCGGTGTATGAACGGGAGGCGGCGCGGCTGGTGCGCGACCCCTGGCAGGCGCGCGACGACTACATCGCGGTTATCCTCGACCGGTCCAGCGCCGGTATCGAGCGATTCGTCGCCGGCCATGCCGTACAGGCGCTCTCGAAGGACGAGACGACCCGGCTCCTCAAGCTGCTCGAGCTTGAGCGGTTCGCGATGCTCATGTACTCAAGCGACGGCTGGTTCTTCGACGATATCTCGGAACTGACCACCATCCAGGTACTGAAGTGCGCCGCCCGGGCGATACAGCTCTGCCGGGAGGTTGGAGGCCAGGACTGCGAGCCGGAGTACGTCACCCGTCTCGCATCGGCGGTGAGCAATGTGCCGGAACAGGCAGACGGTGCCCGGATCTACGCGTCGCAGGTAAAACCTGCGGCCGTGGACATGCCCCGAATCGCCGCGCACTTTGCGATGGCCTCCCTGTTTATACAAAAGCCGAGTGACCGCAAGCCAATGACCAGGCTGGGCCGGTTCTCGGCCGCCGAGGTCGAACGCAGGCAGACCGAAGTCGGCTCGCAGAAGCTGGCCTTTGGGAAGCTGAGGGTAGCTTCCGCCACGACAGCGGAGCAGAGCCTCCTTGCCTACACCGTGCTTCATTTCGGAGGGCACCACCTGTCGGCGTGGGTCTGCCCCTGCAACGACGACGCCGCGCTCGCTTCAACCGGGGACAAAGCGTCGGCGGCGTTCCTCTGGGGCGACGTCGCCGAAGTGATTCGCGTGATAGAAGCGCACTTCGGGCCGAAGGGTTACACGTTCGGGCACGTCCTGCGCGACGGGCAGCGCGGAATCCTGTCCCGGGTGATAAACGAAGCGGTCGCGTGGCTTGAGCCGATGCTTGAGGATGGCCTCGACCGCTGCTACTCAAGCGCGCGGGCCATGCGCGAGGTAAACATGAATCCGGCGAGGGCGGTCGCCATCCCGCTGGCGTCGATGCTCAACACTGCTTTCCGGCGCCAATTGGAGCATTCCGCGCTCGACCTCGGCCGGCTGGAGTTGCTTGCCCGTGAGTTCAGGCCCGGCGTGCTTGAACCGAACCGCGACGAGCTGGCGCCGGCGGCGAGTCTGACCATCGAGCGTCTTCTTGCCGCTCTGGCGAAGAACGCGGCCGGAGCAGGCGGCGAACCACTCAGCCAGGCCGCAAGACTCTTCGATGTCCTCGACGGACTGGGGCTGCCGCTCGACCTCTGGAAGAGTCAGAACCGGTTCTTCCCGCTCGTTGCCTCGGTCTACCCGGAGCTGCGCCGGCAGGCCGAGTCGGGCGACCGGCAGGCGAAGGAAAGCCTGTCCAGGTTCGAGCGGCTGTCCGCCTACCTCGGATTCAGAATCTGACCTGTCGCCAATGACCAACCGACCTCAACCTCAACCTTAACCTCTCCTGTCATGGCTCGCTCTTGCGGCATCCTGCTTCACATAACGTCGCTTGACTCCCCGCACGGAATCGGGGACCTGGGCGACGCGGCATACCGGTTTGCCGACTTTCTGGCCGAAGCGGGCATCAACGTCTGGCAGGTTCTGCCTCCGAACCCGGTGACCGCGGCCCACAGCTTCTCTCCGTACCGGAGCAACTCGGCCTTCGCGCTGAACCCGATGCTCATCAGCCTGGACCGGATGGCAAAAGACGGTCTGCTCGACGCGGCCGACCTCCCGGAGCCGCTGCCGGTCGGCGACGCGGAGTTCGAACGGGTGAGCGAGATGAAGCCGCGGGCGCTGGACCGGGCGTTTGAGCGGTTCCGACATGAGGGCAGGTCACCGGCCTTCGAGCAGTACTGCCGCGACCAGTCCGGCTGGCTCGACAGCTACGCGTCATTCATGGCGTTTGCGTCCCGGTACGGCCCCGAATGGCCGAACTGGCCGGCGACCGCCGACGAGGCCGTCAAGATCCGGGTCGAGCGGGAGAAGTTCGTCCAGTTCGTGCTCGACCGTCAATGGACGGATTTAAGAAGCCACTGCCACCGCCGCGGCATCCGGCTGATGGGTGACATACCGATTTACCTCGACTACCACAGCGCCGACGTCTGGGCTCACCCCGACATCTTCAAGCTGGGAAGCGACCACCGGCCGACGTTCGTTTCCGGCGTACCGCCGGATGCTTTCAGTGCCACCGGCCAGCTCTGGTCGATGCCGGTCTACGACTGGGATGCCCTGCGACGGCAAGGTTACGGGTGGTGGCATGCCCGTTTCGCGCGGAGCTTCGAGCTCTTCGACATGGCCCGCGTCGACCACTTCCGCGGCCTAGTCGCGTACTGGCAGGTTGAGGCGGGGCGCCCAACCGCGGAAAGCGGCACCTGGGTAGACGTACCGGCCCGCGACTTCTTCACCTCTCTCGCCCGGCGCTTCGGTGCCCTGCCGATCGTCGCCGAAGACCTTGGCCTGATAACTCCCGACGTCAGAGAGGTGATGAGCGAGTTCGGTCTGGCCGGCACCAAGGTCCTCATCTTCGGATTCTGCGACGACTGCGAGTCGAACCCGCACAAACCCCACAACCTGCCGCGCGGCTGCGCGCTCTACACCGGCACGCACGACATGAACACGGTCCGCGGCTGGTTCGAACGGGAGGCCAATACCCTCGAGCGGGCTCGCTTTGCCCGCTACCTGGGGCACGAGGTCACGCTCGACAACGTCGCGGGCGAGATGGTGCGGCTGGCGCTTGCCTCGGTGGCCGACCTGGTGATTCTGCCGATGCAGGACGTGCTGGGGCTCGGAAGCGAGGCGCGGATGAATCTGCCCGGCACCGCCGAATCGAACTGGCGGTGGCGGCTGCGAGCAGGCAGCTTCGGCCCGGATATCGCCTCAAGGCTGCGCACGATGCTTCGCGACTACGGTCGCAGCGGGCCGGAAGAAGAACGGCTCACTCGCCTCTGTCCGGTCTGCGAGCGAGTCTGGACCATCCGGTAGCAGGTTTCTGGTCTCCAGTCTCTGGTTCCTCCCCGTCCTCCCTTCACTCCTCACTTTTCTTTCCTCTCTCCTCCACGGCCCGGCACTGGAATTGCATAGTCAGTTTCGGCCAAGGGCGAGACAGGAATCTGAATCTCGACCGGGACCCGAAATTTCGAACCTAAATAGAAAGAGCTGAATGGATTCACTCGACCGCTACCATGCAGGGATGGCCGCGCCAGTGACCGCCGATTCGCAGTTGTCCACATTCACTCCCGCGCCGCGCCGGGTAACCAGGCGCGTTACATTGCCGCGTACGAAGCACTCGGAGTTACGGCCGGCGCGAGAAGGGAAGAAGGTTCTGTTCGTGGCTTCCGAAGTCCACCCTTTTTCCCGCACCGGTGGCCTGGCGGACGTCGCTGGCTCGCTGCCCAAGGCACTGGCCGATGCCGGCTACGAGGTGGCGGTCGCAACTCCATTCTACAGCCGCGCATTCCCGTCCAGCATCGACTGCCAGCGACTCGCCAGTTTCGGGCCGGGCAAGCATCCGCTCAGCCGGCCCTGGTCACTGAACGGGGCTTTGCTGGACGGACGGATTCCGGTCTTTCTGCCGGCCCAGGACGAGCTGTTCGGCCGCGACCATCTCTATGGCAATGGGACCGGCGACTACCCGGACAACCCCGAGCGATATGCCTTCTTCAGCCGCGCCGTGCTGGAAAGCCTGCGGGCCATCGACTGGCGGCCGGACGTGATACACGCCAACGACTGGCAGACCGGTCTCCTGCCGCTTTATCTGAAGACGCTGGCCCGTAAAGATCCGTTCTTCGACGGCATCAAGACCATCTTCACGGTTCACAACCTGGCCTTTTCCGGCCGTTGCGCGGCCGACAAGCTCGCCTCGCTGGGGCTGGAGGACGGCGACTGGCGGGCGGCGAATCACGACCGCGAACTGGCGGAGGGGCTGGAGTTCTACGGCGACGTGAGCCTGCTGAAGTCCGGGCTCGTGTTCTCCGACCGCCTCACCACAGTCAGCCCGGGCTATTGCCGGGAGATACAGCGTCCCGAGCACGGCTGCGGACTGGACGGGGTGCTGCGGGCACGGCGCGACGACCTGAGCGGCATTCTCAACGGGATCGATTACGACCTCTGGGACCCCGCAACCGACCCGGCGCTCGTGGCCGGATTCGATGCAGTGAACCCGGCAGCGAAGGAACTGAGCAAGTACGCCCTCGAAGTCTCGGAGAACCTGGAAGTCTCGGACATGCCGATCGCCGCCATCGTCTCGCGGCTCACCGACCAGAAGGGGCTCGGCCTGGTGGCCGAGGGAGTCGAGGCCCTCGTCAACCTTCCCATGCAACTCGTCATCATGGGCGAAGGCGACCGCCGGTTCGTGGACCAACTCCGCGCCATCCAGGCCCGCTTCCCGGACCGGGTGCGAGTACATCCCTGGTTCGAAATCAACGCGGCCAAGCGGGTCTTCGCGGCGAGCGACATCTACCTGATGCCTTCGCGGTTCGAGCCGTGCGGGCTTTCCGACCTCATCGGCATGAGGTATGGCGCGGTGCCGGTCGTACGTCGGACCGGCGGGTTGGCCGATGCGGTGCGGGAGTTCGACCCGGTGGCGGGGACGGGCAACGGATTCCTGTTTGACGACTATTCGGCGGATTCGCTGGTTGAGGCCGTGACACGGGCGGCCAGAGTCTACCGCCGGCCGGACACGTGGGCCCGGGTCCGGTCGAACGGCATGGGCGAAGATTTCTCCTGGCGGCGTCCGGCGTGCGCGTACCTGGCGCTGTACGAAACGCTAGTCGAGAGCAGATAGTCTTGAATTCAGAGTCCAGAGGCTAGAATCCAGAGCCACGGACGTCTCCGACAATTCTGAATTCTGGTCGCTGGATTCTGAATTCTGAACTATCCGAGTTTTAGTTTCTGGTTTCTGGCCCGAATCTGCGTAATCTGAGTGATCTGTGGATGTCCGCTCCGCTTCCACAACTCTGAATTCTGGTCTCTGGATTCTGAATTCTGAACTATCCGTGTCCTAGAATACGTAGGCGTCGGTCATGTAGCGCATCACCATGCGGTGGCTGTTGAAGTAGTAGGCGATTTTCCCGACTGAGTTCTTCATCAGTTGTATCCAGGCGTCCCGATTCTTGTAGTAGGTCGGGGCGATGATGTACTCCAGCTTGTCGTAGAGGTCCTCGACCTCGCGCTGCCGGCGGTCGGCTTCGGAGAGGTTCTCCTCCGGCCAGGGGCCGATTGACCAGCCGGTAATGCCGTCGATACAGCCTTCCAGCCACCAGCCGTCGAGAACGCTGAAGTTCAGCACGCCGTTGTGCGCTGCTTTCATGCCGCTGGTGCCGGATGCCTCGTAGGGCGGCAGTGGCGTGTTCAGCCACACGTCCACGCCGGACGTGAGCAGTCCGCCCAGCTCCATGTCGTAGTCGGCCAGGTAGACGATCTTGATGACGTCCTTGAACTGCTCGATGTAGCGGAACACGTCGCGGATGAGTTGCTTGCCCGGCTCGTCGCGGAAATGGGCCTTGCCCGCCAGCACCATCTGCAGCTTGTAGCGGCGCGCTATCCAGCGCAGGCGACCCGGTTCGGTGAAGAAGAACGTCGGCCGTTTGTAGGCGGTCGACCGCCGCGCGCAGCCGATAGTCAGCGCCGTCGGGTCGAACTCGACGCCGGAGCGTTTCTTCACGGTGTCGATGAGCGTCTGTTTGGCCCGGGCGTGAGTCTCCCAAAGCTCCTCGTTCGGGATGATGTCCGTCCGAACCAGAAGCTCCGGCTCCACCGCCCAGCCGAGGATGTAGCGGTCGTAAAGATCGCGCATCGGCCGCGAGGTCCAGTGGTGCGAGTGAACGCCATTGGTCACGGCCCGGATGTGGTGACGGGGGAAGAGCTTGTTCGTATAGGCCTGGTGGGCCTTGGTCACGCCGTTGACGTACTTGCTCATGTTCAGGCCGAGCAGGGTCATGTTCAGCCGGTCGGGGCCGGCGATTTCGCGGATGTTCGGCGGCAGGTAGTCGCCCAGCACCTGCCGCGCCAGCGGGTAGGAAAACTGGTCCATGGCGCTTTCCACCGGGGTATGGGACGTAAAGACGCAAAGCTCGCGCACTATCTCAACGTTGCCGAGCGACCGCTGCAGCAGTTCCAGCGTCAAGAGCGCGGCGTGCCCTTCGTTCATGTGATAGACGAGCACGTTGAGCCCCAGCGAATCGAGCATCCGTGCGCCGCCGACGCCGAGGATTGTCTCCTGCATCAGCCGGTAGCGTTCGTCGCCTCCGTACAGGCTGTCGCAGATGCGGCGGACCTCCGGTTCATTCCCCTCCACGTCGGTGTCGAGGAAGATGACCGGTACCACGCCGCCGGTCAGGCTTTCGTGTTCGTAGAGCCAGGCGCGGACGAGAACCTGGCTGCCTTCGAGTTCCACCCTGACCTGGTTCGGCAGCTCGGTCATGAACGCGGCCGGGTCCCACGGGTCGGGAAGCTCGGTCTGAGTGCCGTCGGCGGCAAGCTGCTGCTTTAAGTAGCCGAGCCGGGTGAGTAGCGTGACCGCGACCAGCGGCACGCGGAGGTCGGCACACGAGCGGATTGTATCGCCGGCGAGCAGCCCCAGGCCGCCGGAGTAGCTGTGCATCTTGCTCAAAAGCCCGATTTCCATTGAGAAATAGGCGATGCGGCCGCCGTGCTGGAAGTGCCGGGCGCAGGTCGCGCCGTCGAAGTAGTACTTGCGGCCCCACAACTCGACGGTGTACTTCGCGTGCTCGGTGTCTACCGGCGTCCCGCAGATCGGGTCTTTTACCATCATGGTGCTACCGCTTTCTTGCTGTCGCCGCTCCGGACGCCTGCCGCATTACGCCCTCCGCCGCCTAAAGCGGCATGTCATGCGTCGGAGGCAGAGCGCGCAGGTGGTTGACTTTAGTTCCGACCCCACCGCACTGCCCGGATGGCAGCTTCCGGGTTTGCGTACACCCCGGGCGGTACGTGCTCTCTGACCCAGCTTCGTTCCTCGGCCGTGAAATGCCTGAGGTTATCCCACAGCTCGCGGATGCCTTCGGCCGTGATTGGGTAGGTGGTATCGCGGCGGAAATGTTCTTCAACCTGTTCTCGATTCATGGTAGTCACCTCCGTTGTGACTTCAGGTCAGTTAGCGCAGGCGGGTTACAGCCAGTGTGGCCGAGCCCGAGCGGCAGAAGTATACGCCCGGCTCGACCGGCAGTCCGAACCGGTCGCGGCCGTCCCAGACCACGGAAGGCGCGCGGGCCCGGGGCAGCGTCCGGACGAGCCTTCCCGATGCGGTGAATACCTGGACGGCGGCCGGCCCCTTCCCGGCGAGCCCGAGCGTCGTCCGGGCCCGGAATGGGTTCGGCGAGCTCGTGATGGCGTATGCCCCGCGGCCGGGACCCGGCGTCGCGCCGACTCCGGTGGCACCGACGACGACCACGCCGGTCATATTAGGGTGGTGGCGGCAGAAATACGGAAAGGTCCCGTCCGCTGCAAATTCGCGGACGAATGTCGCTCCATTCGCCAGGTCGCCCGAATCCCACAGGCCGTCCCACACTCCGCCGACACCGCTCGTTGATGTGTGGATGGCCGCCCCGTTGTTGGTCCAGACGACCGAGTCGCCGAGGTTCAGCACGAGGGAATCGGGAGAGAACGCGAAATCAACGATGCTCACCGGCACCCGGACGGCCAGCGACAGGCCGGCCAGGGCCAGAAGCGTCACTACCGATACGCCGGTTCTGGACATGTCAAACCTCCTGCTCCTGCTTAGCGAACAACATCCGGGAAAATCGTCCTTCGTGCTCACGCAACCAGAATTCCGGCAGCGTGTGCTGCCACGTCCAGCGGCTCGGGACCGGCCGGAAGCCGGCGATTTCCAGGATGGGGTCGCCCCGGCCCGGCGAACGGCGGGCCGCGACGTTTCCACGAACCCGGTTCCGCCCGCCCATCACTTCCGGTCCCGCTCCCGGATGGTTTCAGTCGGCGTGTACCCGGCCACGTTGTTGATGGCGATGGCCCGTTCCCGGCCGCGGGTGATGACCGTGCCGGATACGACCACGTCCTGCTCGAGGTACTTCATCAGTTTCGTGAAATCGGGCGGGTCCGTCGCCGTGTCCCGCACGACCGGGTAGTAAATGTCTCCGGAGTCGTCAACGACAATCAGCGGTTCGCCAACCGCGGCATGCATTTCCGTGCACCGGACACGGGCTGCGCCGGTATCGAGCCGGCCCAGCCAGCAGCCCAGGGCAGTGACCCGGCCGAAGACTTTCGCACCGGCAATCTCATTTACCGGGAAGGCCTCGGCTCGCCGGGCCGCTTCTGCCCGGGTGATGCGGTTGATTACGATGCCGCGTTCCGGCCCCCGCTGGACGAACCGGCCCGTGACCACTATCCGTTGCTCCGCGTAGGGAATCAGTTTGACGTTGTCCATCATCGGGCCGGCCGGCGCCGAGAGCGCCACCGGATAGACGATCGAGCCGGCGTCGGTCAGGATGACGAGGGGCTCGCCTAAGTCCGCGCTGGCCACTGCCGCCGCTTTGTGTCTGACCCCGAGGAAACCCCGGTCGAGCCAGTCGTTCGCGTCGACCACCCAGCCGGATACGGTATCGGCCTGCTCCGCATGAGCGATGGCGGCGGTTTGAGCCGTGGCCGCGCTCGCCGGCACGACCGCTTCCTTTGCCGCGAGCGCGCCGGCCAGGGCCAGTAATGCCAGCGCCGTCAGCCCGGCGGCCGGCAACCGGTTGTTACTCACGACCCGAGGCCAGCCAGAACTGCGTCAGGGGTCACTGCTGCTGTCTCCATGGTCTTTAGTTGTTGCAGGGTTCGTGCCGTTTATCTTCGGGCTGATTCTCAGCCGTCGCACCCGTCCCGCCGCCTGGTGAGTCTGGCACGCATGCTGCACACCAACAATCGAGGAAGCAGACCCAGGTTCCTAGGGAGTGAGGGAAAAGACAGGGCAACCAGTGGGCGCGGGGCCTCCCCAAGGGCCCCGCGCCCCTTCTATTATTGCCCGCGGCCGACTGATGCGCCGCTTGAGTCGGGTGCGTTACCGGCGCGCGGGTACCTCACTCTTCGTAACTTCCGGCGTGACATTACCACCCTGGCCGCCGCTGATGTTTCAGTTAGCCTCGACCTGGGAACCCCACCGCTGTCCTCCGGCTACTCCGACGGCCGCCGGTTTCCACCGGCCATCAATCAGCCAGGAACAGAACACCGACGCCGGCGCCGGTCCCAGGCATTCGGGGTTCCACCTGGTAATTGACTCCCCGAGTCACCCGCAGGGCGATTCCGTAGGTGACTGGCCGATTCACTCCTTAGGTCATTCCGGGATTCGTTTAGGGACTGACCACCGCAATGACCCGGGGAGTCATCGAGAGAACGACTTCCTAGGTCATCCTCCAATTCATCCAGCGGTTCAATCCGTAGTTCAATCCGCAATTCATCCGGGGAGTCACCATCCGGATTAATCCCCGGGTCACTTGCCGAGTCACTCCCAGGTTCACTCTGGGATTCAATCCCGGGGTCACTCAGGGGGTCACTCCCCCAGTGACCCCCTGAGTGCCTGCCTGGGCCCGGTAGCGGCGGGTAGGGTGATAGGCCTATCCATTTTAATGTCAGTAACTTAGCTCGACGGATGTTGCCGCTTCCGGCCGCTAGAGGCTCTGGTTTTCAGGCCGTGCTGGCGTGGGCACGTCAGTTACCTGAGTGCTGCTTTGCTGGCGGGGTCTTGTTAAGTTGAGTTGGTGCCGGACCGGGTGTACAAAGACTCGAGGAGGCAGGCTGGAGGCTTTTTGCCTGCCTCCTCGTCAGGGGGCACTCGGAGCTGTAACCTCGGCCGCGCCCTTGCGCGGCCTCAGTTCAGGCCTGGATCGGGATTTGTCGAACCTTAGCCGAGGCGGACTTGGGCAGGGTCAATTCGAGCACGCCGTCCCGGTATGCAGCCGTGGTTTTGTCCCAGTCGACGTCGCTGGGGAGCGTCAGGCAGCGCTGGAACTTGCCATACGCGCGTTCCACCCGGCTGAAATTACGCTTCTTCTCCTGCTCTTCGCGGTTACGCTCGCCGCTGATGCAGAGCGAATCGCCGGACCCGGATACCTTGATGTCTTCCTTTTTCAGGCCCGGAAGTTCGACGCGGACGATTACGTTCGCGTCGCCTTCCTCGACGTCCAGGGCCGGCATCCAATCGGTTTCGGACCAGGCGCGAGGCAACCAGCTAGGCCGGCCCGCCACCCGGTCAAACAACCGGTCCATCGCGGTCCGAAGGTTCTCGGCCTCGGCGATCGGGTCCCACCGCATCATCTCTCTTGCCATAGTATTCTACCCTCCTTGTGACGAACCCACCAGGGCACGGCTCATCGGGCGACGGCTGTGCCTGGCGGCAAACAATGCCAATTGGCCGGACTCTCGCTCGCGGCTCTTTCTGGCGGTCCGGCGTCGCCGGGCAGAGTCAATTGCGAGCGCCGCGACCTGCTCCCGGGCAAACCGTTCCGCGCAGAGAATCATTCGCTTTACACTCCTTCCAGAGTCAGGCGGCCATCGGTGCGGCAGCTCATCTAACTGGTGGTGACGAACGAGTAGCGGCGGCTTCGGCCACCGACAAAGGCCGCGTGAACGAAGGGGGCGTGCTTCAGTCTTTCGTAGGCGCTCACCGGCACATTGTGGTACAGGTAGGTTCCTTCCCGCGGGAACTCCAGGATCAGGATGCGGGACTTGGGCTGGTAGGTGATGGTCCGCGGCCCCGCCCCGGCCTCATATCCCGCTCCCTGGCGCACACTCACGCTCACGGCAGCTCCAGCGGAACCAGCCAGTCGTGTCGTTCCGAATTCCAGCCGCTCGCCGGGTTGTTTCCGGTATTCTCGTAACGGCCCCGCGGCCCGGCAGTCCGGCCGCGCTCCGGCTGCGGCGCCCTGTCCGTTGTCCGCGAGTGACGGCCCTCGGCGGAAGTCGATCTCGATGCGTAGCGTCCTGCAAGTCTCGACATAGCTCTCTCCTTACTTCATCCCAGAACGGACCTTCGTGCCCTCAGCGGTTTGGAGGGCTGCCGGAATGACGGGCGCGGCGCCACTCCGGCAGCCTCCGGTCTGCACCGGGTTTTCTCGCGGACATAATCCGCATGCACGTCGCTGGCAATCTAAGACAGCCAGCGCTTTCCCGTTTGAGTACCCGGTCAGTTTTCCCACTTTTCTCTCCATCCGATTCCATGGTGTGCAACCGGCGTGCCGGAATCGTTGTTACACGATTCACGTGACTTCAGGACCTCGCATGTGCCTCAAAGACGCGGCACTGGCCGACAGCGGGGGCTTTTGTGTGTTCCTTTTGCTGTAACATAAAGAGTTACAATCTGAGCGGTGTTAGCGGATTGTGTTACAGTCTATCGTCATCGTTTGAGGCAGGTGCTCAGGGCACATTTGTTGCATCGGATGTTACACTCACCGGCTTGACTCGCAGCCAGTCCCGGCTGTACACTCTCAGAGAAGTCTCAGCCGATTTGGTGCCGAGTCGCAGGTGCTGATGAACACACTCAAGGGCGCAGACACAGGCGCGATTGCTGTTCTCCCGGTGGCCGGCACCGGGTATTTCGGTATCTGGCCCGGTTCGGCCGGAAAGCCTGCGGCCCCCACCTCGCGTCGCCGGGATTGCTGATGCGCCGAATACCTTTACTGATTACCATTTTTACCACCGCCATTCTTCTGGTCGCCGCCGTCGTCATCGGGTTGCTGTATCAGGCCGCAGTGAAACAGCAGGCTGCCCTGCTCGCTCAGATCGCCGATAGTCAGGCCCGAACAGTAGAAGGTATCGCTCGCAATCAGGAATTGGTCGGCGCGTTCGTTCCCGACTCGCTTGACTACGGTAGTGCCCTGTCGGCCACGCTTGCCCAACTCCGTGACATAAACAGCCGATTCGCCGGCTTCGGCCGCACCGGCGAGTTCGCACTCGGCCGCCGCGAAGGCGACAGCATCATCTACCTGCTGAACCAGCGGCACCCCGGCCCCAGGCGTACCGAAGCGATTCCATTTACCGGCCCCAACGGTGAGCCGATGCGCCGGGCATTATCCGGTCGCACCGGCACGGTTGTTGGCCCGGACTATCGAGGCGTAACCGTGTTGGCTGCCTATGCACCGGTCAACGCTTTCGGAATGGGCGTGGTAGCGAAGGTCGACCTGGCCGAGGTCCGAGCGCCTTTCATCCGGGCCGGGCTGATCAGCATCGTGGCCGCGCTGGTCGTCGTCCTGATCGGATCATTGCTCTTTTTCGTGATAACAAATCCCGTGCTGGTTCAGCTTCGGGCGAGCTCGGAAAGTCTGCGTCGAGCCAATAGCCTGCTCGAAGCGGTGACCACGGGGACCGAGGTCATTGTCGCTGCCGTAGATACGGACTACCGCTATCTCTTCTTCAACGCGGCCTATGGTGAGGAAATAAAGCGCCTCGGCGGCAAGGACCTCAAGGTCGGGGCCAGCATGAAGGATGTGTTCGCTCACATGCCGGAGCTGCAGCGGGCAGCCATGGAGAACTGGAGCCGGACGCTGCGCGGCGAGGTCAGGGGCAACTACCGGGTGGAATTCGGCGACCCCGGTCGCTACCGGCGCACCTACAGTGTGCGGCAGACATTGATCCGTGGCGCCGGTGGCGAGGTGATGGGCGCGGGCGAGACCGCATCAGACATCACGGAACAGGTAAGAGCCGAAGTGGCGCTGCGCGAGAACGCGGCGCGCCTGGCTACGATCCTCGAGGCGACCCAGGAATCCATCTGGCTTTTTGGCACCGATGGCGAGATACTGGCTGGCAACCGCACGGCGGCAGCCCGGCTGCGACTCACCCCTGCCGACGTGGTGGGCAAGCACTTCCGGGACGTGCTGCCGGCTGACCTCAGTGCGGCACGACTCGCCCGACTGAACGAGGTCGTTGATTCAGGCAGACCGCTCGAGTTCGAGGACGATCGAGCCGGCATGACTTTCCGCCACAGCTTCTACCCGGTAACGGATGAGAACGGTCGCGTCACCGCGGTTGCGTCTTTCAGCCGCGATATCACCGAGCGCAGGCGGACCGAGGTTCGACTGCGCGAGCAGTCCATGATGCTGGCCAGCGCGAACGATGCCATCATCGGCTACGATGCAGGCTACCACGTTACGTTCTGGAACCGGTCGGCCGAGCGGCTGTACGGATACAGCGAAGCCGAGGCAATGGGCAGAGTCAGCACCGAGCTCTTCCATCCGGTCTACGTTGGCGGCGTTACTCGCGAACAGATCGTCGAGCGCATCTCGGCCGACGGCCACGTTGAGGTGGAGTCGATTCGGACCACGCACGACGGCCGGCAGATCTACGTGGAGGCGCATGTCATTGTTCTGCGCGATGAGCAGGGCAACACGACCGGCTACGTGTCGGTTGACCGGGATATCACCGAGCGGAAACGCAGCAGCGAGCGGGTTGCCCGTCTGGCCAGGCTCTACGCCGTGCTTAGCCGTGTCAACGAGAGCATCGTGCGAATTCGCGATGCCGGAAAGTTGTACGACGAGGTCTGCCGAATCGTCAGCGAGGAAGGTGGTTTTCCGCTGGCCTGGATCGGGCTCGTCGACGGCACGCAGGTCAAACCGGTCGCGTGCTGCGGTCCGGCCTGCGACTACCTGAAGGAAATCCGGGTTGAGATCGAAGGCGACCTGGGCCGGGGCCCGACCGGTACATCCATCCGCGAAGACCGCACAGTGGTCAACGACGACTTCTCCACCAACCCGGCGACTATTCCGTGGCGGTTGCCCGCTCAGCGCTACGGGTTCCATGCATCCGCATCTTTCCCGCTCCATCAGAGCGGAGAGGTCATCGGCGCGTTTGTCCTCTATGCGTCCGATCCAAGTGTCTTCGACGAGGAACACGTGCGGCTCTTCCAGGCGTTGAGCGCGGACGTCTCCTTTGCCCTGGACGCGCTTGAGCACGAGCGACTCCGAGTCGAGACCGAGCAGGCGCTGCGCGAGGCAAAGGAGAACCTCGAACTCAGGGTCAGGGAGCGCACGTCAGAGCTGACAGCCGAGATTGAGGAACGTAAGCTGGTCGAGCAACGGCTGGCCGTAGCGTCGCAGTACTCGCGCAGCCTGATCGAGGCATCGCTCGATCCGCTGGTCACGATCAACAGCGAGGGCAGGATTACCGATGTGAACGAGGCCACGGTAACGGCTACCGGGGCCACTCGCGTCGAGCTCATCGGCACCGATTTCTCCGAGTATTTTACCGAGCCGGACAAGGCCCGCGAAGGCTACCGCCGCGTCTTTGCCGAATGCTCGGTCACCGACTACCCCTTGACCATCCGTCACCGCGACGGGCATCTCATCGATGTGCTCTACAACGCGAGCGTCTATCGGGATACGCGGGGCGAGGTCACGGGCGTATTCGCCGCGGCCCGGGACGTCACCGAACGAAAGCGGGCCGAGGCGGCGGTAGTTGCCGAGCGCCAGCGGCTGCACGACGTGCTCAACCTGCTGCCCGCCTACGTCATTCTCCTGGCCCCGGACCACACCGTCCCGTTTGCCAACCGGTTCTTCGAGGAGCGATTCGGCAAGTCCGGCGGCCGGCGCTGCTATGACTACCTGTTCCACCGAATCGAACCCTGCGAGAACTGCGAGAGCTATACCGTGATGAAGACCAAAGGTCCACACCACTGGGAGTGGCTCGGCCCCGATGGCCGCAATTACGATATCAGCGATTTCCCGTTCACCGACGCCGACGGCTCGCAACTCATCATGGAGGTCGGCCTCGACGTCACCGAGCAGAAGCGGGCCGAGGCTGCGGTCCAGGCTGAGCGCAAGCGGTTCCTCGACGTCCTCGAAAGCCTGCCGGCGATGATCTGCCTTCTAAGCCCGGACTATCACGTGGTCTTTGCCAACCGGGCGTTTCGGGACCAGTTTGGCGAGGCAGACGGCCGGCGCTGCTACGAGTACTGCTTCGGCCAGCCCGCGCCCTGCACGTTCTGCCAGTCGTTCACGCCGCTTAAGACCGGCAAACCTCACCATTGGGAAGTTGAGTTGACGAACGGAACGGTCATCTCCGCCTTCGACATGCCCTTCACCGACGCCGACGGCTCGCGGCTGATACTTGAGATGGACCTCGACATCACTGCCTTCCGCCGGGCCGAGGCCGCGCTGCGGGAGGCGCACAATACGCTCGAAACCAAGGTTGCGGAGCGCACCGCCGAACTCAGCCGCTCAAACGCGGAGCTCGAGCAGTTTGCCTACGTGGCATCGCACGACCTGCAACAGCCGCTTCGGATGGTGGCGAGCTACGTTGAGCTGCTCGCCCAGCGTTACCAGGGGAGGCTGGATGAGAAGGCCGACAAATACATCGACTACGCGGTGGGCGGGTCCAAGCGGATGCAGATTCTTATCGATGCGCTGCTGCGTTACTCGCGCGCAAATGCCGGGACCCGGCCGGTTCAGCCCGTCGACCTCGGCGTGGTCATCGGCCGGGCGCGGGAGAACCTGGCGCTCGCGCTCGCCGACTCGGGCGGCCAGGTCGTGGTCGATGGAATGCCGACCGTCTGCGGCGACGAGATACTGCTGACCCAGCTCTTCCAGAACCTGATTGAGAATGCCATCAAGTTCCGCAGCGCCGAACCGCCGGTGGTGAGAGTAGACGCGGAGACGCGGGGACGCGGAGACGGGGTTCGTTACTATCCGCGTTTCCGACAACGGTATCGGGATCGAGCTGCAGCACCGGGACCGGATATTCAAGCTCTTCCAGCGTCTTCACACCGACGAGAAGTACCCCGGCACCGGCATCGGGCTCGCGGTCTGCAAGAAGATTGTCGAGAGCCACGGCGGCACCATTCGCGTCGAATCGGAGCCGGGCAAAGGCTCGACCTTCATTTTCACCCTGCCCGCAGCGGGCAGCATCGGTCCTATACGTCCTATTGGTCCTATTCCCCAGGGAGGCTAGATGCTACAGCAGTCTGGGTCTGACAAGGCACCGGGAGCAACGCAAGTGCGCGGAAGCGAGCGCCTGAAAGGCCTGACCAAGTGCGCGACCGGAATCCGCGGTCTGGATGAGATAACCTTAGGGGGTCTTCCGCGCGGAAGGCCCACGCTCGTCTGCGGCGGCGCGGGCTGCGGCAAGACGCTGATGGCGATGGAGTTCATCGTCCGGGGCGCGCGCGACTTCGGGGAGCCGGGCGCGTTCATGGCGTTTGAGGAGACCGGCGCCGAACTCTCGAAGAACGTGGCGAGCCTCGGGTTCGACGTGCCCAAGCTCGTGCGTCAGAAGAAGATGGCGCTCGACTACGTACAGATAAACCGCGGCGAGCTGGAGGAGACCGGCGAATACGACCTCGAAGGGCTGTTCGTCCGGCTCGGTTCGATGATTGACGAGGTGAAGGCGAAGCGCGTCGCGCTCGATACCCTCGAGTCGCTCTTTTCCAGCCTGCCTAACGAGGCCATCCTGCGGGCCGAACTCAGGCGGCTCTTCCGCTGGCTCAAGGACAAAGGCGTCACTACCATCATCACCGGCGAACAAGGTTCCGGCGAACTGCTCACCCGGCATGGGCTTGAGGAGTACGTCAGCGATTGCGTTATACGGCTCGACCACCGGGTGGTGAACCAGATTGCCACGCGCCGGCTCCGTGTCGTCAAGTACCGCGGTTCGGTCCACGGGACTAACGAGTACCCGACGATGATTGACGAGCAGGGCCTTTCCATCCTACCCATCAGCGCGATGGGCCTGAACTACCCGGTTTCTACCGAGCGAATTTCCTCAGGCATTTCCCGCCTCGATACCATGCTCGATGGTAAGGGGTTCTGGAAAGGCTCGAGCATCCTCGTATCCGGCACCGCGGGCTCGGGCAAGTCCAGCCTCGCGGCGAGCTTCGTCGATTCGGTCTGCAGCAAGGGCGGGCGTGCCCTTTACTTCTCGTTCGAGGAGTCGCCGGACCAGATAATGCGGAACATGTCATCAATCGGGCTTGACCTCGGGCGTCACGTGCGCAGCGGCCGGCTGCAGTTCAACTCGGTCCGCTCCTCGCTCTACGGCCTCGAAGGCCATCTCGTGGCAATCCATTCCCTGGTCGAGAAGTTCAAGCCGGACGTCGTGGTGATGGACCCGATAACCAGCATGTCGAGCATCGGCACGCGCGAGGAAATCAAGGCGATGTTCTCCCGGGTGATTGACTACCTCAAGAACCGACAGATAACGGCGGTATTCAACAGCCTCACCGCGGCCGGGGATGCCCAGGAGGAGAGCGAGGTCGGGATCTCATCATTGATGGATACCTGGCTGCTGCTCCGGATGGTCGAGTCGGCGAGCGAACGCAACCGTGTCCTCTACGTGCTCAAGAGCCGCGGCATGGCCCACTCGAACCAGATGCGCGAGTACCGCCTGACGAATGACGGCATACAACTGAGTGACGTCTACACCGGGGCCGGAACCGTCTACACCGGCTCGGCACGGATGGCGCAGGAGGCGCGCGACCGGGCCGAAGCGGAAGGCGCGGTGCAGAAGGCTTCCCGTCAAACTCGGGAGCTCGAGCACGAACACGCTTCCGTCCGTGCGCAGGTTGAATCCCTGCAGGCAAAGCTGGCGGGAATCGAGCAGGACCTCGCAAGTTCCCGCAACGCCGAGAAGGCGCGAGTGCAGGCTGAGCATGGCGACCGGGCCGAAATGGCCAGGCACCGCATGGCCGACAAACAAAGGAAGGGGGCAGAATGACGCCCGCGGCGCCGGCTCCAGCCAGCCCAACGCCCAAGTCCGGCGTGTGGAGCCTGAAGCTCTATATTGCCGGGTACACTCCACGGGCGGTCAGGGCCCTCGACAACCTCAAGGAAATCTGCGAGGAGCACCTGCATGGCCTGTACCGAATTGAGGTCATCGACCTGCTCCGTAACCCGAAGCTGGCCAGCGGCGACCAGATCGTCGCCGTGCCGACTCTCGTGCGCAAGCTGCCGGTGCCGGTGCGGAAAATCATCGGCGACCTTGCTGACCACGAACGCGTGCTGGTGGGCCTGGACCTACGATCGCGACCGAGGTGAAGAGTGAAGAGTAAGAAACAAGAGCCAGAAACCAGGAGCCGCAAGGTCGGTAATAGGTCCCATCGGTCCACTAGGTCCTATTCCGGTCTGTCTGCAGCCGGCAGACGCCTGAAGACCTCCACCTACCAGCTCAACCTCTTTGTCGCGGGAGCAACGCCCCGCTCGGCCCAGGCGACCCGGAATATCGCGGCCCTGTGTGATAAGTACCTGAAGGGACGCTACACTCTGAACGTGGTGGATATCTATCAACGCCCGGTACTGGCCGTGGACGCAGGCATCCTGGCGGCCCCGACGCTGGTAAAGACGCTGCCACTGCCCATCCGCCGCCTGATTGGCGACATGAGTGACGAGCAACGGGTGCTGGTCGGGCTGGATATAGGACAGGAGACGCGGTGACGCGGAGACACGGTGACGCGGAGACACGGTGAGTGAGAACATAAGGTCGTTTCGAGACTTGAGAGTGTGGCAGAGGGCCATGGACTTGGCTATGGATGTGTACGGAGAGACCAAGCGGTTCCCCACCCATGAGCGGTTCTCGTTAGTCGATCAGATCCGACGGTCATCACGGTCAGTGCCAAGCAATGTTGCCGAGGCCTGGCGAAAGCGTCGCTACCCTGCGGCATTTGTCAGCAAGCTCAACGATGCAGAGGGCGAAGCAGCGGAGACTCAGTCTCACCTCGAGGTCTGCCTTCGCTGCGGCTACCTGGATGCGCCCTCTGCCAGGCGACTAGACGAGGCATACGAAGAGGTGCTCTCTATGCTCGTAAGGATGGCTTCATCGCCGGAGAAGTGGACCATCCGCGCCAAGCGCGTCGGATCGGAATAACGCATGAAGAAGAAACACTCCGCGTCCCCGCGTCGCCGCGTCCCCGCGTCTACTCCTTCCCCGCGTCCCCGCGTCCCCGCGTCTACTCCTTCCCCGCGTCGCCGCGTCCCCGCGTCTACTCCTTCCCCGCGTCGCCGCGTCCCCGCGTCTACTCCTTCCCCGCGTCCGCGCGTCTCCGCGTCTGCTCCTTCTCCGCGTACTCGCGACTCCATGTCTTCCCTCCGTCGGCGCCTCGCCGAGGCCGAAGAGACCCTGCGCGCCATCCGCGACGGCGAAGTTGATGCAGTCATCGTCAAAGGCACGAAGGGCGAGCAGGTCTATTCGCTTTCGGGCGCCGAGACCATCTACCGGCAGGCAGCCGAGACAATGGCCGAAGCCGTTGCGGCGTTCTCGCCTGACGGTCGCATCGTTTTCGCCAATGCGCGGCTGTCGGAGTTACTCGGTATACCGCACGAGCACATTCTCGGCCACCGCTTCGAGGAAATTGTGCAGCCTGAAGATCGGCCCCGGCTCGCCGCAATGGTCAGGCGCGCGGAGGCGATCCCGGCCCGGGAACGGCTCCTGATGACGGACTCGCGGGCGCGGCCGCGACCCGCGCTGGTTTCAATCAGCGTCAGTCACACTTCCGACGGCGTCGTGTTCACAGCGGTGGCCATGGACATGACCGATATCGAGCGAATCGCCGAGAGCCTTGCCCGAGCCCGCGCTGACCGACAGAACCTTCAGGAAGATATCCTGCGACTCCAAAACACGCTCGCAAACGCCGCGGTCGGACTCGCTATCACCACGACCTCAGGACGCTTCGCCGAGGTCAACGAGGCGTTCTGCCGACTCCTCGGTTACAGCGAAAGGGAACTGGGCGGACTCACGCACGACGAGCTGATTCATCCTGACGACCGAACGGAAAGCGCACGCCTGGCAGCTCATCTCTTAGCCGGAGACACCGCGAGTTTCGTGGTGGAGAATAGGTACGTCCGCAAGGATGGCCTGCCGGTCTGGGTGCGCAGGAGCGTCTCGCGGGTGCGCGATTCGTCCGACAACGAGCAAGGCCATGTCGCCTTCGTCGAAGACATCTCCGAGCAGAAGCGGGCCGAGGCGGCCCTGCGCGAGACTCGCGACAAGTACCAGGCGCTGATTGAGTCTTCAAGCGACTTCGTCTGGGAGATGGACGCGCAGGGCAGATACACCTATTGCAGCCCGCAGATGGAGAAGCTCTGGGGTCTCAAGCCCGAGGAGATGATCGGCAGGACCCCGTTCGACCAGACACCGGCAGCGCTTCGGACGCTGGTTGAGGCGGGATTTCGCGGGCTGGCGGAGCACCCGAAGCCGTTTGCCGGGTTGGTAATCGAGGCGCTGGACGCGGCGGGGCAGCGGATTTTCATCGAGATCGGCGGAGTCCCGTTCTTCGACGACGGCGGCAAGCTGCTCGGCTTCCGCGGCATGTCGAGAGACATAACCGAGCGCAAGCGGGCCGATGAGGCCCTGCGCGACAGCGAGGCCCTGCTGCGGTCGCTCACCGACAACATCACCGATGCCGTCTACATCAAAGACACGCAGAGCCGCTGGCTGATGGCCAATCCGGCGGTGCTGCACATCGTGAATAAGACGGCCGAACAGGCGCTGGGCCGGACCGACGCCGAACTCTACGCGGACCCCGAGATTGGCCGCGCGATTCTGGAACATGACCGCCGGGTCCTCGAGCGCGGGCAGAGCGAGACCTTCGAGGAGACCGCCGACACGCCCGAAGGGCGACGCCAGTTCCTTTCCACCAAGGCGCCGCGGCGCGACGCACAGGGGAACATTGCCGGCATCGTCGGTATCTCGCACGATATCACCCAGCGCAAGGAGGCCGAGCGGGCGCTCCGTGAGTCCGAGGAGAAGGCGAACGCGCTGATCAAGTACGCCCCCACCGGAATCTACGAAATCGACCTCCGGGGCAGGCGGTTCCTCAGCGTCAACGACGCGATGTGCCGGACGCTCGGGTACACACGCGAGGAATTGATGGCAATCGGCCCGATGGACGTGCTCGACGAAGACAGCCGTGCCCGATTTGCCGAACGGGTGAGGCGGACCATTGCCGGTGAGCAGGTGGACGAGGCGGTTGAATATCAGGTCCTGAGGAAAGACGGCACCACCATCGATGCGGTCCTCTACGTTACGTTCGGCCCCGACGGCAGCCGGGCCCTGGTCGTGGCCCACGACGTTACCGAGCGCCGCCAGGCGGAGCGGAAGCTGCGGGAAACCCTGGCCGAACTGAAGCGTTCCAACGAAGAGCTGGAGCAGTTCGCCTACGTCGCGTCGCACGACCTGCAGGAGCCGCTGCGGATGGTTTCGAACTACGTCGACCTGCTGCGCCAGCGCTACCGGACGAAGCTGGATGGACAGGCCGACAAGTACATCGACTACGCCTCCGGCGGCGCGCGCCGCATGCAGGCGCTCATCTCCGACCTGTTGATGTTCTCGCGAGTGGGGCGACGCGAGATGAAGGCGGAGCTCGTGAATCTGAACCATGTATTCCGGAAGGCGCTCTACAACCTCGAAACGGCTACCGGCGAGACCGGTGCCGCAATCACTTCCGGCACGCTGCCGACCGTCGTCGGCGACGAGCTGGCCCTGCTGCAGGTATTCCAGAACCTGATCGACAACGGCATCAAGTTCCGCGGCAAGGAGCCGCCGGCGGTGAGAGTAGACGCGGAGACGCGGGGACACGGAGACGCGGAGACGCGGGGACACGGAGACGCGGAGACGCGGGGACACGGAGACGCGGAGACACGGGGACGCGGAGACACGGGGACACGGAGACGCGGAGACGGGGTTCGTTACTATCCGCGTTTCCGACAACGGCATTGGAATCGAGCCCCGCTACGCCGAGAAGGTCTTCCGCCTGTTCCAGCGCCTGCACACGATGGACGAGTACGCCGGCACGGGCATCGGCCTCGCCGTCTGCAAGCGCGTGGTCGAGCGCCACGGCGGGCGGATATGGTTCGAGTCCGTGCCGGGTCAGGGTACGACGTTCTTTTTCACGCTGCCCAGGGACGGGGTGGACGAGCGCAAGCGTCCCCCCGCGAATCCTGAGCAGATAGCGTCGCCGGTGTCCAATCGGTCCCGAAGGGCCAGGTGACGTTCAGGACATGGAAAATGGGTAGCGTGGGGCTGTTGAAGAACCACACATTGAGCGGCGTCAGACGGCAGCGGCGCGGACCTTGGCAAGGTTGAGACCGAGTAGTCGGCAGAATCCGTTAAGTAGGCGTGTTAACGCAGTGAAAACC
>Ga0209610_1000270_pt1 | contig 27118 bp, 27 predicted proteins | sample LakKivw275mmetaG_FD_184137 | JGI IMG/M metagenome (GOLD analysis project Ga0209610, IMG submission 184137) | Anoxic lake water microbial communities from Lake Kivu, Rwanda to study Microbial Dark Matter (Phase II) - Lake Kivu water 275m metaG... | ecosystem: Environmental > Aquatic > Freshwater...
AATCGGTAAAATCAGCAGTCCTGATGCTAGGTTGAAGACTAAGGGCAGTGCCGATTATGCCTGCACCTTCCCTTTGTCGGTATGGCGAGGTGGTGGTAGCGATATATAAGCCGTCTATCTTCTTCTTATCAATACCCTTTAGGCAATCCCTAGCTGCTGCTACTGCCATGGTTACACTATCCTCATCGTAATTGGCGATGGCTTTTTCTCCGGGCAGTATTGCCGCTGGATTAAGCCAACCCATAGCTTTGTAAGCAGTCATGCGCTCCATCCGATACCAGGGAATGTAACCTCCATAAGAAGCGATTCCTACCATGCTATTAACCTCCCTTTATTTAAATTCAACCTGTTATAAATTCCCTTAAACGCCGAATTTTACCAAATTACATGGCCAAGTGTCAATCGTACATAATTTCGTATATTCCCAATTCAGGCGTTTTATTAACTCACTTTGCCAGGCTAATCTGCTCTTGCAAGTATTGTTTCAATAGGCTTAATGTTGCTTCGGCAGCCGCTCTCTTGTTTTCTTCTCTATTCCCACCGAAGATATGCTCCTTGCTAAAGCTTTTACCTTCGGTGGCTAAACCAATGTAAAAAAGTCCTACAGGCTTTTCTGCAGTGGCGCCTGAAGGTCCGGCAATGCCAGTGTCGGAAATACATATATCTGTGCCGAGGAGTTTTCTACCACCCTCAGCCATCTCAATAGCTGTTTGTGGGCTAACAGCTCCATAATTTTCTACGGTCTCTTTTTTTATTCCGAGAGCGTTTATCTTAACCTCATTGTTGTAGGCTATTAAAGAGCCCTTGAAGTAGTCGGAACTGCCGGGAATGTTGGTCAACCTATCCGCTATCCTGCCCCCTGTGGCTGATTCAGCGGTGCTTATGGTGAGCAGTCTTCCTGTCTTAGCTTGATATTCCCTGAGCAAAGAGGCGATTTCTATCTCTAGGTTTGCCATTTCTAAGATAGTTATTTTAGCAGACTTAACGAAGAAATTAATCTTTCTGTTATAGTTATAATTGCTTGACCTGTGGCTGAAGTATCTGATGTGATAACTTTCCTGGGCACTGCGGGAGCCAGGTTTGTGGTTACTCGACAGTTTTTAGCTTCCGGCGGTGCATGGCTTAGCCTGGGTGATACTCAACTGCTTCTTGACCCTGGGCCGGGATGCTTGGTTCAAGCTACCAAAAGGAAGCTCGACCCTTCCAAGCTGGATGCGATTATTTTATCTCACCGGCATTTAGACCACTGTGGAGATATCAATATCATGATTGAGGCTATGACCCAAGGCGGAATGAAGAAAAGAGGCGTTGTTTTTGCTCCTGCTGATGCCTTAAATCCAGATCCGGTCATCTTATCTTATTTGCAAGAGAAGCCCGAAAAAGTAGAAATTCTGAGCGAAGGCGGGCATTATGAGGTCAATGACATTTACTTTGAGACGCCAATTAAGCATCGCCATCCTGTGGAGACATATGGCTTTGTCTTCCGAACGCCGCGGCACACTTTTTCCTGGATTACTGATACCAAGTACTTCGATGATTTACCCCGTTATTATACCGGCGACTTGTTGATTATAAATGTGGTCAGGTTAAATCCTGGGGCTCCTGTTGACCATTTATCTCTTCCTGAAGCAAAGCAGATAATCGAGGAAATAAAACCCAGTGCAGCGATACTCACTCATTTTGGCATGACGATGTGGCGAGCTAAGCCCTGGGAGCTAGCCCGGAAGTTGACCGATGAAACAGGAATCTCGGTGATAGCTGCTCGCGATGGTATGAGATTTGACTTAGCTAAGCTAGGGTAGTGAAGAGCTTCTTGGCAACGGCATATTCTCCCGAAGGGTTCCCCCTTAAGTATCGTCAGCGCTGGAGCGTTTCACTTCCGTGTTCGGGATGGGAACGGGTGGTTCCACTCCGCTCTAGTCACCAAAAAGCTCTCCGAACTCAGTATAATATATTTTTTAGTGGTTGTAAAAGGGATAATTGTTGAGCAAATGTGGTTTGTATTTGAACTTGATATCCTAGATTTATAGGTCTTTGTTGAGGGGTGACTTTTGGAGATTATTGAAGGAGTTCATCGAATTGAAGTGCCCCTGCAATTTATGGTGATGTCTGTATACTTATATCTACTGGAGGGCGATGGGGGCTTAACCTTGGTAGACTGTGGCCCAAATTTGGAGGTAACTTACGATTCTTTAAGCAGATATTTGGCTAGCATAAATCGCAAATTTAGCGATATAGATTTAATAATTGTTACCCACTATCACGCAGACCATTATGGATATATTGGCGAGCTGAAGAAACTGACTAATGCCGAGACCGCAATGCACAGAATAGGAGCTGGTCTGGCTGAGGGGTATATGTCAAATCCTGAAGAATACATGGATGGGGTTGTTCAACTGGCTACCCAACATGGCATGCCTGGAGAATATACTGAGATAATCAAACCGTTTCTTGGTATATTGCGGCGAATAGTCTCCCCTGCCAGGATAGACAGGAGATTAGAGGACGGGGACGAAATCTCTATTGGCTCTTCAAGATATCTTGTGATTTGGACTCCTGGACACTCTCCCGACCATATCTGTCTTTACAATTCAGAAAAGAAGGTTCTGCTCTCAGGAGACCACTTATTGCAAGAGATCACCCCTCATATTGGCATTGATACCTTGAAAGGAATAAATCCCCTGAAGGATTACCTTAAATCTCTCCGGAGAATAAAAGAATATGACATTGCCGTCGCTTTCCCTGGTCATGGTCCGATAATTAAAGACCCCCAAGGACGGATAGATGAGATATTACATCATCACGACGAGCGGATGAGGCTAATGAATGAAGCTGTTACTGAGAGTCCAAAGACTGCCTATGAGGTATCGCTTAAGATTTGGGGAGAGGAACTACCCATATTCGAGAAGCTTCTCGCCCTTGCGGAAACAGTGCAACATCTTGAGTTATTGGTAGAGGAGGGAAGGCTCCAAAAGATTCTGCGTAATTCAATCGTTTACTTTAAAAAATAGCGTTGGCGTTAAATCCGTTATAAAAAGAAGAATCTTAGAAACCCTTGGTTATGTTTTTTTGAGAGAAATAGGGTAAAATTTTTTACGAGGCCGGAGTAATGTGGTGTGAGCCAGCATCTAAAAATGTAAGGTTAGTCTAAAAGCGAAAAGGAGGTGATTTATGTATTTCGAAATTGATTCAGGAATCAGAGAGAACGAAGAGTTGACCATGTTAAGAGAGCAGACCCATAAATTTGCCGCGGAGGTAATAAGACCTGCCGCGAAGGAGCTTGATCAAATGGAACCGAGGAAGGTGGCGCAAAAAGATTCACCCTATTTTGATGTAATGAAGCAGATGAAAAAGATGGGCTATCACAGAATGCAAGTACTTAAGGAACACGGTGGTCTGGAATTGACTCCGGATGAAGTACACATAATAAACGAAGAGCTTGGTTGGGGGAGTGTGGGGTTAACAACGGCGATAGGTGTGGACTCAATACCACCGGCAATGGCATCTCTAGCAGGTTCGCCGGAGCTGATAGCGGAGGTGGTGCGTCCCTGGATGGAGGACACAGAGGGTAAATATCATGGCTGTTGGCCTGTAATGGAGGAAGCGCATGGCTCAGATTATGTAATCGGGATGAGCTATCCTTATCCCGAGGAATTTGGTAGCAAAGGTTTTGTTACCGCTGATAGGGATGGAGATGGCTGGGTTATCAATGGTGCAAAGTCCTACTGGACATCTTCTGCCCCATGTGCCAACTATGCCTTCCTTATTGTGAATCTCCCTCCTCACAGAAGTATTGCTGATACAGGCGGATGCATAGTTCCATTGACCTTACCGGGCGTAACTCAGGGCTCACCAATAGATAAACTTGGCTTGAGGGATGACCCTCAAGGGGAGCTTGCCTTTGATAATGTCAGAATCCCTGCGCATTACATGCTCCTTGCTGAACCTGTTTTTGGGCGCTTTGCTACTAAAGTAATTATCAGCTCGACGAGCTGTGGCATGGCTTGCATGTTCACAGGACTGGCGCGAGCAGCATTCGAAGAGGCATTAAAGTATACCAGGGAGAGAGTGCAAGGCGGGAGGCCTCTAATTGAGCACGATGTGGTAAAGCTAAAACTTTCTGACATGTTTTTGAAAGTTGAAACTGCGAGGTATTTCACAAGGGTAGTGTTGAGACATGTTTCGGAACGGAGTAGAGCTTTGACTTTTGATCAATCAACAGCGCACGCTCTTTCAGCACAGGTTTACGCTACCAATATAGCGTATGAGGTAGCACACCAATCTCGGCAACTTCATGGTGCAAATGGGCTTACCAAAGACTATCTCATTGAAAAGCTTTATAGAGATGCGACGGCGGGATTGATGGAGGATGGAGCTAACGAGGCGCTGGCCCTTGAAGCGGCATATTCCTTTCTTGAAGAGGGAAGATATACTACGGAATAGGGAGGATGGAGTGGTGAGAATACCGCCAAACAGGGGAACAAAAAATATGGGTGAAGGAGGTAAATATGGCAGTAGTGTTTGGCTCAATGGAATGGTATGAACAGGTAAAGGAATTAGCGAACAAAGATGAGGGTTTCAAAAAAGGAACAGCAGACTGGGAAGGAGCCGTTCGCACCGTGGTCATTATGGATGAGGAGCTTTTGAAAGACTATTCCCGGGAGGAATATGTCAGGGGATTTATGAGCACGGTAAGTCTGATGAGCAAGGAACAGCGTGCCCAATTTGAGGGGACACCTATGGGGAATCTTATGAAGAAGCTGGGTTACTCTCTGGATGTGGATGTTGCCGCGATAGACCCTGCTGAGTCAGCAAAGAGGTTTTCACAATTAACCCTGGATGATGTAAAAGGAGTGGAAATGCATGGTGTTTTTGAGCCTTACCATGGTATTCTCAAAGAGATGAGGCCAATAATGCCAGACGAGTATAAAGATGCTCGCTTCACTCTCACAGGATCATATTCTGCCTGGAAGGCGTTGTGTTCAGGGAAGCAGAGTAATGTCCAACTGGTAATGTCGGGCAAGATGAAGCTTGAAGGTGACATGTCATATATGATGAAGCACATGGCTGCAATGAATGCGCTGAATAGGATATATAGCCAGATTGAGCTTGTGTAGGCAAAGAGAAAGTCGAGCAAAATAGTACACTGCTTTGTCTGGAAGGGAGGTTAAGGTCGAGGAGGTGCAGTTACTGTATTAAACAAAATTTAGAAAGGAGGGATCAGGATTAGGAGAAGCATGAAAGTATCCTTGGACAAGGGCAAACGGAAATCTGACACTTTAGGTTAGCAAAGAAAAGGAGGTGTACTATGGGTTTTGTTAAATCATTGGAATGGATCACTGAGAATTATCCGGAGACCGCGGAGTTCTATGATGCGCAAGTGCTAACAATTTACTTTGAAACCAAGCCTGAAGTTGTAGAGCGATTACTTCCTCCGCCGCTTGAACCGGTCGAAATGCCTATCGGCTTTGTTTTCGTCGCCAATTATCCTAGAACCAGTTTTGGCGTGTCATACCTGGAGAGCGCACTCTTCTTGCAGGCCAGATATAATGGCGAATGGGGTGCCTATTGCCTTGCGATGCCAGTTACGGACGACATGGCCTTAATTCTCGGCCGCGAAATCTATGGCTACCCCAAGAAAATCGGGAGAATCCATCTCAAGCGCAATGGAATTGAGGTAGAAGGCTGGACAGAGCGCCGAGGGGTACGTTTCTTAACCGTCCATGCAAAGCTCACCAGCAAATGGAACGATGAGAGCGCTCAGAAAGTGTTTGCCGAAATAGTTAAGGACAAAATGGATCTTGTTGTCTATAATTTCAAATATTTTCCAGCACCCGCCGGGGCTGGCGGTGGGGTTGGCTTCGACTACAATCCGCGTCTCATCAGGGAAGTGGTACAATTGCGCCCTACCAATGTGGAGATGGGTGAAGCTGAACTTGTGCTCCAGTCTTCAGATCATGACCCATGGGGTGACGTGGATATTGTCCGAGTGCTGGGCGCGTCATACAGCATAGGCAACAACATCATGCTGCCTGGCAGTGTTGTAGCCGAAGTCGACCAGAATGAATTTGCACCGTATGCATTCATGAAGTTAGACAAGTTACGATGATGTGTAGCTAAGTACATCAGCAAAATTATTGGTAGCGTCATGATTTTACGGCTTCGCTATTGTTCTAGCGAGGATGTGAAAGTTGGCATGAATGGCGAATTGGATTTTCTGGATATTGGCAAAGAGCAAGTAGTATACATATTCAAACCTGTCGCAGGATGAAAAAGGAGGGACTTTTATGAAGGTTTTAGTTACCGGCATTTCTGGTTATTTAGCCTCCGTTGTTACTCCTCGCCTTCTCGGAGATGATGAAGTTGAGGAAGTTCGTGGTATTGACCTCCAATATCCCCAGAGCATAGACACAACAAACTCAAAATTAGTGTTCATTAAAAAAGATATCAGAGCCCCCGATATCGTAGATTCCTTTTCAGGAATTGATGTGTTATTTCATTTTGCCTTTATTGTAAACCCTGATGTTCCTTATGAGGAGATAGATTCAATAAATATCGAGGGCTCAGAGAATATCTTTAATGCCGCAGCAAAGGCAGGTACTAAGCATATCCTTTACACCAGTTCAATTGCTGCCTACGGTGCCGACCCAACGCATAAATTACCCTTAAAAGAAGATTCCCCTCTTAAACCAAATGATGACTGGTATTACTCAAGAACAAAAGGTGCTGTGGAGAGATTTCTAAACGAATTTGAACAAAAATACCCTGACATAAAAGTAACCAGATTCAGGCCGGCAATATTTCTGGGTCCAAATATCGATAATCCATTTAGCACTCTTTTGAAATCTCCGGTGATTATGGGCTTTGGGTATGATGCTAAAATTGAATGGGTGTGGGATCAGGATGTTGCCGATGCAATATATATTGCTTTTAAAAAGGGGAAAGCTGGTATTTACAACTTAGGTGGTGAAAATCCCTTGACCTGGAAAGAAATTGCTGAACTCACAGGGAAAGAGACAGTGGACATTGATCTAAACAGCGAAAGTGGTAGGGAATTATTTAGCCAACTTCTTACCGCGATGGATAGAGGATCTGCAGAGTGGCTTGATAAACCAAGCAAATACCCTATATTGGTGGATTCTTCTAAAGCTAGAAAGGAGCTCGGTTGGGAACCGAAATACGACTCTGCTGGTGCTATAAGAGCCTTCCTTGGGCTCTAAATAAAGAGGATATTACTCAGGTGGTGAAAAAATGGCTCGTAAAGTAGTGGTTCTAGGTGTGGTAGTGACTAAATTTGTTAGGGAGACTACTAAACGTGATGATATTTAAGGTATAAGAGGGGAATCATTCCACTGGAGGCAAAGACGGATGGGCAAACAGCATCTAACCTCTAAATATTTCGTTGGCACCAGTGGTTGGCATTATGAGCACTGGCGTGGACTTTATTATCCAGTGGAGCTGGCGAAGCCAAAATGGCTGAAATTTTATAGCAAGCAGTTTAATACAGTTGAGCTCAATAATAGTTTCTATCATCTGCCTACCGAGAAGGCTTTTATCACCTGGCGAGAGTCATCGCCGGAAAATTTTGTTTTTGCGGTCAAGGTAAGCCGATTCATCACCCATATAAGGAAGCTGAGGAATATCGGCTCTGCGTTGGATAATTTCCTGTCACGAGCTTGCTTGTTTCAAAATAAACTAGGTCCTTTGCTATACCAGTTGCCGCCTAATATGAAACGCAATGATGGGGTGCTGGAGAGTTTCTTGTCCATTTTACCTCAAGAATACCATCACGTATTTGAATTCCGCCACGAATCCTGGATTGATGGCGCTGTTTTTGAAATCTTAAGACGACATAAAGTTGGTCTGTGTGTTTTTGATATGCCGGGTTTTACCTGTCCGCTGGTGGCTACCAGCGATTTTGCCTATATCCGATTTCATGGCAGCGGCGACATGTATGCAAGCTGCTATTCCGACGAAGAGCTTTCTCAGTGGGCCAAAAAGATTGCTCGGTTGGGCAAAGAAGTTGAAGCCGTTTATATCTACTTTAATAACGATGCTGAAGCCTTCGCTGTGAGAAATGCCCTGACCCTGGCAGGTTATTTGGAGTAGTAGTTAACGTCATAAGTATTCCTTAACTTTATGGGCTAACGCCAGGGTCATGCTTTTTGTATGGCTGAGCTCTTCTAGCGAAGCTTCTTTGATGCCTTTAACTGACCTGAATTTGATTATTAACGCCCTTTTTCGTTTTGGTCCGATGCCGGGAATGTCGTCTAGCGATGAGGCAATACCCTTTTTGCGGCGAAGCTTCTGGTGGTAGCTGACGGCGAAGCGGTGTGCCTCATCTCGCGCTCTTTGAAGCATGTGAAGTGCCGGGGAGTCCTTGGCGATGCCCAGTGGCTCCGACCTATCTGGTATGAAGACATCCTCGTTTTCCTTGGCTATGCTGGCAACTGGCACAGAGTGTACTTCTAGTTCTCTTAGGGCATTGACTGCAGCATTAAGCTGACCTTTGCCACCATCAATAAGAATGAGGTCGGGAATGATCGCCCAGCTATCTTTTTGTGAAAGTGGTTCGTTCTCTTTGCCTGTGATGCTGGCAGTCCTTCTAAATCTCCGCCGTAATACTTCTTGAATCATGGCGTAGTCATCGGCACCGGTTATTGTTTTTATTTTGAAATGTCGGTAATGAGCTGGCTTTGGTAGCCCTTTCTCCAGGACAATCATGCTTCCTACCGCTAAGGCGCCTTGAATATCGGAAATATCATAGCATTCTATCCGTAGCGGTATTCGGGGCAGACAAAGTTTGTCTTTAAGCTGTTGCAGTGCTGAGGTTATCGTTTCTAAATTCATCTCCCTGGCTTTAGCTAGCTGCAACTCCCTGTTGGCGTTCTCAATCGCCATATTCATTAATTGTTTTTTTGCTCCTCGCTCAGGAACCTGAAGTTTTACACTGTTTCCTCTTTGTCCCTTAAGCCATTCGGTTAGAGTTGCTGATTCATTCACCGTGTTTCGAAGCAATATTAGAGGTGGAATATACGATGCTGAGGCATAATATTGTTTCACGAAGCTGGTAATTATTTCATTTGGCGTTTCGTCATAGATGTTTTCCATAATAAAATGGTCACGCCCAACAAGCTTATTGTTGCGAATGAAGAATATCTCCACACAAGCCAGCCCCTTGTCCTGTGCTAGAGCAATGACATCTTGTTCTCCCTTTAAGGTGACGGCGATTTTCTGGGCCTCAATCACCTTCTCTATTGCCCTGATTTGGTCACGAAGCAAGGCTGCCTTCTCAAAATGGAAGCGATGGGATGCTTCCATCATTTTTTGGTTTAATTGTCGGAGGACCAACTCCTGTTTGCCTTCTAAGAATTGGATAATTTGATTTATCATCTCGTGGTATTCCTCTCTGGTTACCGCGCCAATACATGGTCCGAGACATCGGTGAATATGGTATTCAAGGCAAGGCTTTGTATCTCTGCCAGTAATGGTTTTAGTGCAGGAGCGGAAGAGGAAGATTTTCTTTATAAGTCTTAATGTTTTGTGAACTGAACCGGCGCTGGCAAAAGGGCCAAAGTATCTAGCACCATCTTTCTGGAAACGGCGGGTAACATAAACTCCAGGCCAATCTTCGGTGATATTTATTTTAAGGTAGGGGAAAGTTTTATCGTCTTTTAGGCGAACGTTGTAGCGTGGACGATACTTCTTTATCAGGCTGCATTCTAATATTAAAGCTTCCTGCTCAGAATTGGTAACTATAAATTCAATGTCGCTTATCTTTGACATTAATCGCTGAATTTTGGAGGGAAGATTTTTATGTTCCATGAAATAACTTCTCACCCGATTGTTGAGATTGGCAGCCTTGCCCACATAGAGCACGTTTCCCTGCTCATTTTTGAACAAATACACTCCAGGATTTGTGGGAACAGTTTTTAATTGTGGCGCTAATTTTGTTAATGTCACAGAAATATTGTAACAACAGGGGATTGCCAGAGGCAAAAAATGTGATAAAATGAGGTAAATGAAAAATGATACTGTCGCTTTTCTAGAATACCTTGCTGATAATAAAGGTCGTTCCCCGAATACTCTAGCTGCCTATCGCAATGATTTGAATCAATTGATGGCATTCACTGAGACAAGTGGAGGCGAGGGTGTTATTGAGTCAAACGATGAGCTATTGAAAAACTATCTATTCAGCCTCAGGGATAGGAAGTATTCTCCAGCCACGGTAGCTCGTAAGGTAGCCTCAGCAAAGTCATTTTTTAAGTTCATGGTTGACGTTGGTAGAGCGAAGAACAACCCAGCGCGGGGTTTGCTATCTCCCAAGATTAAGAAACATGTGCCATCTGTCTTATCTCCTTCCGAGTTTCACCGTTTGTTAGCAGAGCCAGTGAAGCTATCCACTCCCGAGGCTAAAAGAGATAAGGTGATGTTAGAGTTACTTTATGCTACGGGCTTGCGGGTAACTGAGCTAGTATCGCTGGATACCAAGGACATTAATCTCGAGCAGCGTTATCTTTATTGCTCTCATGGCAATTCAAGAAGGCGGGTTCCTTTTGACTATCATATTGCCAAGCTATTAAAAGATTTTATTAACGGTGACAGATTCGAGCTCCTGTATGATGAGAGGGAGAAAGCGCTATTTTTAAATCGGCTTGGCAAGAGACTCACCCGGCAGGGATTCTGGGAAATTGTTAAGAATTATGCTGCTAAAGCCGGGCTTGGTGGCAAGGTTACCCCGCGAGCCCTGCGCCATAGTTTTGCAGCATATAAATTACAAACTGGTGCTGAACTTCGAGATGTGCAGCAACTCTTGGGGCATGCTTATATCTCGAGCACCAAGGTTTATGAGCAAATGAGGCCCACATTAAGGTAAAGTTATGTCTAAAAAATCACACCGTAGTAAGGCGAAACAGCGTGCTAAACTGGCTAAAGTAGCCAGAGAAAGAAATTCACAGCAGGTTGTTTCAACAGTTGCTGAGCCGGGTGCCTTAGCTAGAAAGAAAGTTTCTGAAGAGCAGGTTCTTGTCAATCGCTATCAATATGTAATGCCCGAGCTACGGCGTATTGGCATCCTTTGTGGCTCGCTAATTCTAATTCTCATAGTATTATCTTTTATCTTTGGTTGATTTGAAAGTAACCTGTGGTGGATTTAAGCCTTGCTCGGGACAATCTAATTGCCAAACTCAGCCTGGAGATTTCTGATAAGCGTGTGCTTGGAGCTATGCAGCATGTTTCGCGTGAAGCTTTTGTGCCTGAAGACCAGTATTATGCCGCCTATGAAGACAGGCCATTAAGCATTGGCTTTGGGCAAACTATCTCCCAACCTTATATTGTAGCCTTAATGGTACAGGCTTTAGAGCTTAAAAGAGAGGATAAAGTCCTAGAACTAGGTGCTGGGAGTGGCTATGAAGCAGCCATATTAGCTGAGTTAGCCCAGCAGGTTATCACTGTAGAGCGCATATCTGGGTTAGCGGAAGGAGCTAAGCGTGTTTTGGAAAAGCTTGGTTATTCGAACGTCACGGTTTACCTCGCTGGCAAGAAGTTAGGCTGGCCTGATGCGGCACCATACAATGCTATTATAGTTTCTGCCGGTGCCCCCAATATTCCTCAAATCCTTCTGGACCAATTATCTTTAGGTGGGCGATTGGTAATTCCCGTAGGTTCTCGCTGGCAGCAGGATTTACTGAAGGTTACCAAAAGGCGGGGGGGGAATAAGGTGGAAAATTTAGGTGGCTGCTATTTTGTACCGCTCATCGGTGAAGGTGCTTGGGAAGAAGAATAATAAATAAGGAGGTAGAAGTGGAAGTATTTGAAGCAATAAAGACAAGGCGGAGTATTCGTCATTATAAGTCTGAGCCTGTGGATGAAGACAAGATTAATACAGTACTGGAAGCAGCCCGCTGGGCACCATCTTGGGGTAACACCCAATGCTGGAGATTCATAGTAGTTAGAGATGAGGCAACGAAATCCCAACTAGCTGAAACCCTTACATGGTGGAATCCAGCCCGTTCTGCTTCTACTGTCACACAGGCACCTGTAGTTATTGTAGCTTGCGCTGAACTGGGGAAGTCTGGCTTTAAAGATGATATCCTGAATACAGACAAAGGTGATTGGTACATGTTTGACGTAGCTTTAGCTCTCCAAAACCTCGTCTTAGTTGCCCATTCATTAGGTTTGGGAACATTACACCTTGGTGCCTTTGATGCTCAAGAGGCAGCTCGAATTTTGAAGGTACCGCCAGGGGTGGTTGTGGTAGAAATGATTCCCCTGGGTTACCCAGAAAGGGTAGGGAGAACACCACCCAGGAAGGAACTTTCCGAATTGGTATTCCGTGAAAGTTATGGACAAAAATAGAATGCCCTCAAGGGAATTCGAATCCCTGTTTTCAGCTTGAAAGGCTGACGTCCTAGTCCCCTAGACGATGAGGGCAGGCAAGACTATTCTAGGGATAAATAGCCAAGGTTTCAAGGCCAGCAGACTGTGGTAAATTGAACATCAAATTCATATTTTGAACTGCCTGTCCTGCTCCACCCTTTATTAAATTATCCAGGCAGCTGATGACAATAAGCCTGTTTGTCCTTAAATCGATGGTGGTGTAAATGATGCAGAAGTTGTTTCCTCTGGTATATTTAGTTTGGGGAGGATTATCTGCTATGTGAACAAAGGGAGCATTTTTATAAAAATCACGATAAAGTTGTTGTAGTTCTTCTTTGGCTAGATTGCTATCTTTTAGTGGAGCATAGCATGTGGTTAGTATGCCTCGGGTCATGGGGACTAAATGAGGAACAAAAGTTATCGCTAAAGCAAGCTCCGGGTTTAGAGTCCTTAGTTCTTGTTCAATCTCAGGCAGGTGGCGGTGTCCTTCGACAGAGTAAGCGAAGGCATTTTCGTTGGTTTCAGCGTAATGGGTGGCTAAGGTCAAGGCTCTGCCAGCGCCAGATACACCTGATTTACTATCAATTATTATCTCAGGTGAGATAATTGCTTCTTTAACTGCTGGTGCTAATGCCAGGATAGCGCTAACGCTGTAGCAGCCAGGGTTAGCTATTAAACGTGCTGAAGCTATCTCTTTTTCATGAATTTCGGGCAATCCATAAATTGCTTCCTGTAACAAATCGGGAAGTGGATGGGTGAAGCCGTACCATTTCGGATATTCATTGGCATCCTTTAACCTGAAGTCAGCGCTGAGATCAATAGCCTTGATGTTTTGTGCTAGTAAGGAAGGCACTACATCCACACTTGATTTATGGGGCATTGCTGAGAAAACAACATCGACATCGCTATCAATATCAGCTTTTATCACCTGGTCTATATTGCCAAGGTGGGGGAAAGCCTCACCCAGCTTCTGCCCGGCAGCACTCCTTCCTGTAATAGATTTAAGCGCTACTTCAGGGTGTTGATAAAGAAGACGAGCTAGTTCGATGCCAATATATCCGGTAACATTTATTATACCCGCTTTAAATTTTGACATTGAAAGCTATTATACTATGTAATATTTGATTAAGTGAAACAATAATGTTATTTTTATCATTTAATTCTAGGGAGGAACATGCCTAAGGTTTATTTCATAGATGTTACTAATCGGGATGGTGTTCAAACTGCTCGTCTTGGTCTATCTAAACTTGAGAAGACCATGATAAACATTTATCTCAATGATATGGGCATTTTTCAATCTGAGTTTGGTTTTCCTACAACCAAGCACGAATCCGCTTACCTCCAAGCCAATTTAGAATTGGCTGATATGGGAGTTTTGCAACCTATTCGTTTGTCCGGCTGGGTGAGGGCGGTAGCCAATGATGTGGAAACAGCATTCAGGTTTGTTCCCAATATCCGACATCTCAATCTATCAATCTCTACCTCGGAGCAGATGATTTCTGGGAAATTTCAAGGCAAGAGGAAGAAGGAGGACATCCTGATGATGATGGTTGATGCTGTGGACGTAGCTAAAGCACTTGGAGCAGATAGTATCGGTGTAAATGCTGAAGATGCCTCCAGAACCAATATGGATTTTCTCATCAAATTTGCTTCAGCAGCAAGGAAACATGGGGCTCAAAGGTTCAGATATTGTGACACTCTTGGCTATGATGACCCTTTTTCCATCTATGAAGCGGTTAAAGTGCTGGCGGAAAATGTCGGGATTCCTATAGAGATTCATTGTCACGGCGATTTAGGCATGGCTGTGGCTAATTCTGTCGCTGGAGCTAAAGGAGCTATAGATGGCGGACAGGATGCATATATCAATACTACAGTCAATGGGGTAGGGGAAAGAGCAGGCAACGCTGACCTTATAGCAACAATTCTGGCAGTTACTAAATCGAAAGGATTTGTCGATAAGTATCAGATGGGGAAGCGGATTAACCTGAAAAAGGCGTGGAAGATAAGCAGATTTGCCAGTTATGCCTTTGGAATTCCTATCCCGATAAACCAGCCAGGGGTTGGGGCCAATGCTTTTGCTCATAGCTCGGGCATTCATGCTGATGGCGTGTTGAAAGACCCTCAGAATTACGAGCTATACCAGTTTGATGAATTGGGCCGAGGTGAGCCAGAGCTTGTGGAAACTGGCAGGGAGATATGTTCCGGTGAATACGGTGGAATATCCGGTTTCAGGCACATAATGGGGAAGATGGCGATAACGTTTGACGATAGTGAGGAAGCTGAGAAGATTCTGGAGCTGGTGAGGTATGCTAATGTTGAAGCTCAACGCCCCCTTGTTGAGGATGAGCTGTTGTTTATCGCCAAATATCCCGAGATTGCAAAGAAGCTGCTAACGTTAACTCCACTGGAATAGTGGCCCTTTGTTTGCTTGTTAGGTTGAATTTCTTCTGGATTTACTGGATATCTTCGATAAGATAGGCGAAGGTACCAGCGGGAGCAGTAATGCTGATAGTTTGCCCTTTTTGTTTATTTAACAAAGCTTTGCCGATGGGTGAGGCGATGGAGATTATGCCCTTGGTGGGATTTGCCTCTTCCGGGTCAGCTAGAGTATAATGAAGCTCCCTGCCTGAGGATAAATCACGGAGATTCACTGTATTCCCAATTTTTATCTGTAAAGTACTTTCGACTTCAGTTATGACTTTTGCCGAATTTAAGATTAGCTCTAGTTCCTTTATTCTGCCTTCCAGGTGCGATTTACGTTCTCGTGCTGCTTGCAATGGAGCATTTTCGCTGAAGTCCTTGTCGGCTGCTGCCTGACGTATCTCCTTAGTGACTTCTGAGCGCTGACTTTTCAGAGCAGTTAACTCTGCTTTCATTTTAACGTAGCCTTCTCTGCTCAAAGCAGATTTGATTTTAGAAATTTGTTGAGTCGTTGTGGCTGTTTTTGGTGATGTTTTTTTTACCCTAACATGGCTGGCTAAATTTACCTTGGTGAAGCCCTTTTTGTGGATATAGCTAAGGAGGGGTCTAATTACCTCAGCGGCTGAAGGGGTAATCCGCTCAGCGTAGCCATCTATATCAAGCGGGGTAATGCTGCTTGCTTTCCTGCTCACACCGAGCCATCGCACAATATTATAGACTTCTGTTTGTGCGTTTTGTTTCTCTTCAGAGGGTAAATTGGCTAGGAAGCTGTTAGCTACCTCAATGAGTGTAGCATCCTGTCTGGGAGTATCTTCCATCAACGGAGTAATAATAAGATAGGAAGAGGGATATGTCAATCGAGTATGTTTGTTCCCATGCTTGGTAGTGTCTCTTTTTTAGTGTAAGGCATTCTCTCTTGTGTCATTGCGAGGAGTGGTAGCGACGAAGCAATCTTTGAGGGATATGAGATTGTCATGCTTCGCTTGCAGTGACAATGAGAAGTCTTACACTGGCGGCACAATGTAGCCAATAAACTTATAGGCTAGTTTAGCCAATAGGAAGGCACTGGAATGTGAGCCTTCCTGAGGGCAAAACTCCATCAAGTCAAAGCCAACTATGTGCTTGTGGGTTGCTGCTAGCTTAATTATCCGTAATACTTGTTGCCACTGTAGGCCATCAGGCTCGGGCGTGCCTACCGCAGGCATGATTGAGGGATCAAAGGCATCCACATCTATGGTTACATAAACATCGTCACTAAGTGAAGATAACATCTCCTTTTCGAATTTTTTATCTTCTGTTAACGCGGGCATGTAAAAAACACTCAGCTTGTTCTGAGTTATGAATTGCTTTTCTTCCTGGCTAAGGCTGCGAATTCCAACTTGAGCAATAGGGCAGATTTCATGGATACGGCGCATGACGCAAGCGTGGCTATATCTGGTGCCCCAATATTCATCGAGGAGGTCAGCATGAGCATCTAGCTGTAGCACAGAGAGCTTTGGGAATGCCTCCTTAAAAGCTCTAACTGTTCCCAGGGTGAGCGAGTGTTCCCCACCTAGCCCTACCACGAATTTCCCCTTCTTAACTAATTCCTTGGTTATTAGATAAACCCTGGTGACCATTTCTTCCGGGCTGTTCATCATTGGCTCTACCTCAGGCAGGGTATGGATGCCAACTTTGTGTATCTCACGGTCAAGCTCAAGGTCATAAAGCTCCAGGTATTGAGAGGCGTCAATTATGCTCTGTGGACCATAGCGAGTTCCGCTTCTCCATGTGGTGGTGCTGTCATAGGGAACAGGCAAAATAACTACTTTGGCTGATTTTAACTCAGAATATGGTGGCTCTAATCCGGCAAAGACCCTGAGGGGCAGGAATAACTGCCTGTTATCTTTCATGGTAAGCGAAGGCAGGGGTGACTGCGGCGGTGGGTTCCATTCCCGACCACTCTCTATCAATCAGGCAGGTTCTTGACTTGACTAATTGGAATTTATCTTGAAAATCCCTTATTGCCTTTTCAGCGCCGAAGTCCTTGCATGAAAAAACATCTATGTTGACATAACTTTGTTCGACGAAGGTATGAATGGCGATATGGCTCTCGGCGATGAAGATAAATCCCGATATCCCCCAATCCGGTCCTATATATCTAATCACATAGGGAGGTGAAATTTTATTCATGCCAATTTTTGATGGATAATTATCTAGCCAGTTTGTGATAAATTGCTCATCTTGAAGGATTTCTTTGCTATTAGAATAGCCATCAATAATTAGGTGCACATTAAGCCTCCTTTAATAGTATTTTTTTAGCTTGAAAGGACAGCATAAGCAGCTTACTGCTTTTATTCTCCAGTTCTTGCTATTCATTGACTGGCAGACGGCGGTTCAAATATTTCTCTATCAGAGCGATAGCGCAATATTTGCCACACATGCTGCAGGTTCGTCCACTGGTGGCGAAGCATTCATGAATTTGTTTCGAGTGTTCTGGGTCTAAGGATAATTTGATTTGAGTTTCCCAATCAAAATTTTTACGGGCCTGTGACATCTGGTCATCTAGTTCCTTAGCTCCCTTTACGCCTTTGACAATGTCACCAGCATGAGCGGCTATGCGGGAGGCAATTACTCCTTCTTTTACATCCTCTACTCCTGGTAGTCCAAGGTGCTCTGTTGGGGTGACGTAGCACAGGAAATCCGTCCCCGCAGCGGCAGCAATAGCGCCTCCAATAGCACCGACAATATGGTCGTAGCCAGCGCCTATATCGGTAACCAAAGGCCCAAGGACATAGAATGGCGCTCCATGGCAAAGGCTTTTTTCCAATTGAACATTGGTGGTCACTTGGTCTAACGGCAAATGCCCGGGACCTTCTACTATGGCTTGGACATCGGCTTCCCTGGCACGTTTCACTAACTCGCCGATTGTGATTAGCTCCTCAACTTGAGCTCTGTCAGTTGCGTCAGCTAGGCATCCAGGGCGTAAACCATCGCCCAAACTTAAGGCGAAATCATATTCGTGGGCTAACTCTAATAACCGGTTGTAATACTGGTATAACGGATTTTCCTTTTCGTTGTGCAACATCCACCCAGTAAGGAATGCGCCTCCCCGGGAGACTATATCGGTCATCCTGCCCTGGTTTTTCAGCCGTGCAATTGTTGTTTGAGTCACTCCACAATGAACAGTCATGAAATCAACGCCGTCTTTAGCTTGCTGCTCAATAACATCGAAAATCTCGTCCACTCTCATATTTACGATGGCACCGTGTTTCTCAATGGCTTCAATCCCTACTTGATAGATGGGCACAGTCCCTACTGGCAGGATGCTGGCATTGATGATAGCTTGTCTGATAGTTGAAATATCTCCGCCAGTGCTGAGGTCCATAACTGTATCGCTGCCAAAATCAATGGCAATTTGCAGTTTTTTCAACTCCATGCCTAGGTCATAAAAGTCTGGCGATGTGCCGATATTGACATTAATCTTTGTCCTCAGCCCTTTGCCTATGCCACAGGGAACCAAATTGGCGTGGTTGGGGCTGGCTGGTATCACAATGACGCCACTAACCAGCCCCTGCAGTATAAAATCCGTCTCCACCCCCTCTTTCTCAGCCACACGCTTTACTTGGGGTGAAATGATACCCTGTTTGGCTAATTCTATCTGGGTCATTCTAGGCAACAAATCTAGCATAACATAATTGCCAATGCAAACTTGCAAGATAAATGGCTCAATGTTATGGGCATAAAATCTTGTTTTTGCTAGGTCATATTTATTATTGTGTGTTAGCTGCTATAATCAACAATTTAATTAGGTGGTATTATGGTCAGGAGCTTTAGCGGTAAGACCCCAAGGATAGCCGACTCGGCTTTTATCAGCAAGACAGCTTATATTATTGGCGATGTGGAGATTGGCGAAAATTGTGTGGTGATGCCCGGAGCGGTGATTAGAGCTGACCTTGGTAAGATAACAATCGGCGATAATACTATCGTGGAAGATAATTGTGTTATACACTCAGGGTCGCTTGATGGGTTTGAGGATATTGTGATTGGAGAAAATGTAGTTATTGGACATGGTGCCGTCAACCATGCTTGCAAAGTGGGAAACAACGTCCTCATCGGGATAAACGCCACCATACTTCATGATGCTGAGATTGGTGATTTTTGTATCATTGCTGCGGGCGCATTGGTGGGGCAGGGGGCGAATATTCCCGATAGGTCTTTTGTTACTGGCGTACCTGGCAAGGTAAAAAAGGAAGTTTCGCAGGAACAATTGTTATGGGCACAATTGGGGTCGCAAGCTTACATTGAATTAGCTAAGCAATATAAAAAGGAAGGGCTTTAGTTTTCATGAGATTGCTTCGCGGAGCCTGTCCTGAGCATCTTGAGATTCTTCGCTGCGCTCGCAATGACAGCGGATTAGGTTCAGCTGGTTACATTCTTTCAGGTGTGGTCATACCCATAAGGTAGAGCACCTTGGCTAAAACGATTTGAGTTGCTCTGACCAGTTTAAGTCTGGCTCTGGTCAATGCCTCGTCCTGAGAGACAACACGGCATTGCTTATAGAAGCTGTGGAAAACGGTAGCCAGTGCCTGAGCGTAGTAGGGGAGGTGATGGGGCTCAAGGTTGATAACTACCCTTTCTACTATCTCGGGGAGCATTATTAAATGGCGAATCAAGGTCAGCTCTGGCTCAGTGGAGAGCAGGGAGACATCTCCCTGGCTGTAGTCTATCTCTCGTTCCCTAGCGAGCTGGAGGATGCTGGCAATTCGAGCATGAGCATATTGGACATAGTAAACAGGATTATCTGCCGACTGTTTTTTAGCTAACTCCAGGTCGAAGTCCATTTGGCTATCGGCGGAACGGGATAAGAAAAAGAAGCGGCAAGCATCTGTTCCTACTTCGTCGATCACCTCACGAAGGGTGATGAGGTCACCACTTCGCTTGGATATCTTGAGCATTTCTTTTCCGCGATGAAGGGTAACCAGCTGACATATTATCACCTTGAGTCGCTCCGGGTCATACCCCAGAGCTTTAATTACTGCTTTCATCCGGGGGACATGTCCCTGATGGTCAGCTCCCCAGATGTCAATCACGGTGTCAAAATTCCGCTCCATGAACTTGTTGTAATGATAGGCGATATCGGAGGCAAAATAGGTGGGCGAGCCGTCGCTTCTGACTAGCACATTATCTTTATCTTCCCCTAGCAGGCTTGATTCAAACCAAACGGCATTTTCCTTTTTAGCCACATAGTTTCCACTTTCCAGTAATGCCATGGCTTTGTTGTATTGCTCACCCTCGTAGAGGCTTTTTTCGCTAAACCACTCATCGAACTCCACGTTTAATAAATGAAGGTCCCCTTTGATGTTATTTATTATCTTGTTAAGCCCGATTTTGGTGATTGCCTCGATTGCTTTTTTCTGGGGCATATTGAGAAACTTATCTCCATGTTCTTCGGCGATTTCCTTTGCCAGGTCAATCATATAATTGCCATAATAGCCATCAGGAGGCATATCAGCTTCTTTACCGAAGTATTGCAGATAACGAACATAGAGCGAGTTACTGAAGAGTTCTATCTGATTGCCAATGTCGTTTAAGTAATACTCCTTTTCCACAAGATAACCAGCGGTAGAAAGGACATTAGCTAAGGTGCTGCCTAGAACAGCACCGCGCCCATGACCTACATGAAGAGGTCCTGTGGGATTGACGCTGACAAACTCGATTTGGATGTTTTTACCTGTGCCTAAGGTGAGATTTCCGTATGAGTCGGCGGCAGCGAGTATAGCTTCTACTTGCTTGATAAGCCATTCATTCCGCAAGGTAAAGTTAATGAATCCTGGCGGGGCTGTAGTGGCATGGTCAATCTCGGAAGGGAGTGATATTTTCTCCAATATTTTCTCGGCAATGACTAAAGGGGGCATCCTGGTTGTCCGAGCTAGCTTTAAGGGAAGGTTTGAAGCAAAATCCCCATGGGAAGGGTTTTGGGGATGCTCTATAGTTATCTCAGGTAGTGTTCCCGGAGCAAGACTACCTTCCTGTTGGGCCTTGACTACTGCTTCTCGTAGACAATCGGCTATCTTTTGTTTAACCATATTAGCTCCATTCAATATTTCCTTGCCATACTCGGCTTAATTTCTCACCAAGGGGAGAGTCTTTATCTTTTACTGCATCGGGATTATTTTTGAACAAGGAGGTTGCTTCCTGCCGCGCCGTCTCCAGAAGTTGCATGTTTGTTATACTAGCTATTTTGAGTTCTGGCAAGCCACTTTGTTGTGTGCCAAAGAATTCCCCTGGCCCTCGCAGATTCAGGTCTTCCTCGGCTAGTTTGAAGCCATCTTGAATTTTTTCCATTAACTCAAGGCGCTCTTTTGCTTCAGGTGAGCTTCTTTCAGGGATGAGCAGGCAGTAGCCTTGTTCTTTATCACGACCTACTCTCCCCCGAAATTGGTGAAGCTGGGACAGTCCGAATCGGTCGGCACCTTCTATTAATATGACGTTAGCATTGGGCACATCAATGCCAACTTCAACCACTGAGGTTGATACCAGGATATCAAGTTCTCTATTGCGGAAGCGTCGCATCACTTGTTCTTTCTCGGCAACAGGCATTCGCCCATGCAACAGTCCCAGTTTGAAGCTCGCAAAAACCTCCTTGCTCAGCCACTCATATCCTGTGGTAGCTGCTTTTGCTTCCACTACTTCCGATTCTTCAATCAAGGGGTAAATGATAAAAGCTTGTTTTCCTTTATTTATTTGGCGGTGGATGAAGGAATAAGCCTTTCCTCGGTATTGTGGTTCAAGCCATTTTGTTTTAGCGATTGCCCGTCCCGGAGGCAATTCGTCAATAATAGAAAGGTCAAGGTCTCCATAAATAGTCAATGCCATGGTTCTCGGGATGGGTGTAGCGGTCATAACTAGCATGTGTGGGTTGAATCCTTTTTGCCGCAATGCTGAGCGTTGCAAAACTCCGAAGCGTTGTTGTTCATCTATCACCGCTAGTCCTAGCTTGGGGAATTCTACCTCTTCCTGGATGAGAGCGTGAGTGCCGATGACAATGTCAATTTTGTGCTGTCTGATTTTGCTATGCAGCTCTTCCTTTTCACTCTCGCTGAGGCTGCCGATAAGCAAGGCAATGGTGATTGGTTGCGAAAGAATACCATCATAACTGCGGACATTGCTGTGCTCAGCTTGCAATGACGGCTGGGATTGCAGGCTAGCTTTGGCTAAATAGTTACAAATATTGTTGAAATGTTGCTCTGCGAGGACTTCGGTAGGGGCCATGAGTGCCCCTTGGTATCCATTATCGCAGGCAATTAGTAACGCTAGAGTAGCAATTATAGTTTTGCCACTGCCTACTTCTCCTTGGAGAAGCCGCGACATAGCTTTTGGTTGTTTGAGGTCAAGCAAGACCTCGCTGAGCACTCGCTGTTGGGCCTGAGTTAAAGTAAATGGTAGATAACTTAAGAACTTTTTAAGTAGCACTTGGTTGATATTAAAAGCATTGCCGGGCTGACCTTCCTGCCAATTTTGCTTTCTTGCCAGTAAACCCAATTGAAGCAGAAACAATTCGTCAAAGGCTAAACGTTTTCTTGCTTCCTCTGCTACTCGGTGATTGTCAGGGTAATGAGCCTGGGTAATTGCTTGAGACAAATCTAGAAGTTGACATCGTTTCTTTATTTCTGAGGGCAGGAACTCAACAAGCTGCCATGCCCAACTATCTACAGCCTCCTTTGTCCATTTCCTTACCTGGCGGGGATACAAACCGGAAGTTAACGGGTAAATAGGGACTAATCGAGCGGTATGGATTAGTTCCCTGGTCTGAATGAGTTCCCATTCTGGAGACTCAAAAACCCGTTGTCCCTTAAATGAGCTAACTATCCCGCTAATTGCTATCCTGGCATTGGTACGAAAGTTCTTTGCCAGATAAGGTTGATTAAACCACACTAACCGGATATTCCCCGTTTCATCGCCGACAATTGCCTCTGTGCCCTGGCGATTACCCAGAGTGACCACTTTGGATTGCCATATTGTAGCGATAATGGTTTGTTCTTTACCTTCTTCGAGTTCAGCGATGGCTTTTCTCTGGCTGTAATCGATATAACGACGAGGAAGGAAGTAAAGTAAATCATACAGGGTTTTTACGCCAAGCCTGGCAAATTTAGTGGCTGTGTTAGGTGTGATACCTCTGATTAAGGTTATTGGTGAATCTAGTCCGGGAGATACTTTCTCGATTTGGCGTGTTTTACCAACCGTGGGGAGTCTACCCAGTGCTGGTGTGGTTAACTTTTTTTTCTCCCTTGCTTCTTCTACTTTGCCTATCCATTCCAGTATAGTTGCTATCCACTGTTCACGTTTGTTTACGTCCCAGGAACTGTAATTAGATTTAGCTAACCCAAGATTGTTAAAGCTCATTAAAAGTTCTCGGTTATCTATGCCCTGTAAGACTTTGCCTCCTTGGTTTTGAAGGAACTTATCCAATCCTCCGATTACCGCTTTATCGGAATATCCCTTGTTACATTCTAATTCCAGTACTCTTCGGAGTGAGTTTATGCTCGTTTCTTTGAGGGGCTGTCCCAAACCTTATTCTCCTTCTAGGACATAGACACTTAAGACATGGGGACCAACATGTGTGCCAACTACCGGGCTTACCTTGGAGCGATAGAAATGTTCTTGGGGCACCAGTCCCTGGAGACGCTGGCCCAGTATTTCCAGCTCGTTTGTGGTAGTAGCGTCTTCAATAGCCAAAGCCTCTACCTTTTTGAAGCTTTTAGCGAAATTTACCAGAAAGTCTATAGCTTGTGCTCGACTACGAACTCGGGCAATAGGAAAGGTGTCTTCATTCTTTATTCCCAGAATAGGATTTACCTTGAGTAAATCACCCGGGAAAGCTTGTGCCTTGCCGATGCGTCCTCCTCGATAATCATGGCATACTTCAAAATTTTTATTCCAGCGAAATTATATAGTTATAGTAGGGTTGTCCACCTTGGACTGTTTCAACTTCAACTGAAAATTCATCTTGAATTTCGCTGGCTATTTTCTCAGCTTCATCAGGTTTAGTTTCAGCACCATAGTAAATACTTACCAGTTCAGCATTTTTAACCTCTGCTTTGTTAAGAGCATTGGTAATGACATCTTTAACCTTTTTACCACTGGCTAGCAGTTCTTTGTCATCTAAAACAGCAATAAATTCTCCCTTCTTTATGTTCATACCATTGATTTGACTTTTCCGAACTGATTTAGTGATTTCTATGGATTTCACCATTTTCATCGCTTCTTCCATAGTGGAAGCATTCTTCTCCAGATTCATATCGTAGTTAAAGGAGAGCAGAGCAGAGATGCCTTGAGGTATGGTTTTAGTGGGTATCACCTTAACATTCTTTGAGGTTAGTGATTGAATCTGGGAGGCGGCGACGATGATGTTCTTATTATTGGGCAGTAATATAACATTATTTGATGGTGCTGAATTCACTGCTTCCAGCAGCTCACGGACGCTTGGATTCATAGTTTGTCCGCCAGGGACGATGATAGTGGCTCCCAGGCTTTTGAATATTTTGAAAAGGCCTTCACTAGGCGCAACTGCTACTATAGCGGTATCTAGCGGGGGCAATCTTTTTCGCTGCATTTTGATGAACTCGGCATATTGGTCATCCATGTTATCAATTTTTATTTGGTGCAATACTCCTTGCTTTGTGGCGTAGTCAATTATCTCGCCAGGTTTGAAGCTATGGAGGTGGACTTTAATTTTAGAGTTATTACCGGTGATTACCAGGGACTGTCCCTTCTTTTTCAAGTCTTCCTTGATCTTTTTCAGGTTAAGATTTTGCCCTTCCAATAGGAAATTGATGCGATAGCCGTAGGGGACCTCTACCTTGGCGGGCATCTGAGTTATCCACAAAGCTAATGGTGCGCTTGTGGGAATCAACTGTGGTTTTTGTTGCTTTAGCGTATCGGTTTCGCCTTTAAGGTAGAGTAGTGCGCCCTCGAGGAGAACATACAAACCCTGACCACCGGCATCCACCACACCTGCCTCCCGTAACACAGGTAGCAGGTTAGGTGTGTTGGCTACCGAGCCTCTGGCTGCCTCCACAGCAGTATCAAGCGTTTTGATCAGGTTTCTGGGATTGGCTTTTGCAGCAGCTTCAGCAGCATTTGCTGAATCATGAAGCACCGTTAACATGGTGCCTTCCACGGGATTGACAAGCCCTTCATAGGCAGCTTGCGATGCTTCCGATAGCGCTCTGGCTAAAGCTTTAGTGCTAAGTCGCTTGTTACCATCTAATCCTTTGGCGAAGCCTTTCCAGAATTGGGACAGTATCACGCCTGAGTTGCCTCGAGCTCCCATCAGTGCACCATGAGCAATGGTTTCGGCTATCGCTGAAACATCGTCATCCTGGTTTTGATATACCGCCTCCATGGCAGAATGCATGGTAAGCAGCATGTTAGTCCCGGTATCTCCGTCAGGGACAGGAAAGACGTTTATGGCGTTGATTTCAGGAACACACTTTTCCAACCAGGCAGTTCCGGCATCAAACATCTCTTTGAATTGTTGCCCTGTAACTGAATTTCCTTCCATTTTTTCCGTTGCTTACCACATAAGTATTATGATAACATCATTATACAAGGTAAGATAAAAAGGTGGAGAGTATCTTATGAAATGTGATATTTGTGGTAGAAGAGCTCATTCTGGTTATAGTGTAAGCCATTCCAAGCGGCATACCAAGCGGCGCTGGCTGCCTAATGTCCATCGCGCTACTATTATAATAAATGGCAAAAAGGGAAAAGTAAATATCTGTACCCGTTGCTTGCGCACCCAGTATAAGGAAGCGCGCTAACTTACTGCCTTTCTAAACATTTGCATTGCCTGGCTTATTCCCTTTTTGGCGTTAAATATACTGCTTCCGATTGCCAGGACATCAGCTCCAGCTTGGACTATGCTCGTTGCATTATCAATGGTGATGCCGCCGTCAACCTCGAGTTCAGCGTTGCTCTTTTTGTTATCCAGCATTTTGCGTAACCTCGATATCTTGTCCAGCGATGATGGGATGAAACTCTGCCCTCCATAGCCAGGTTCAACACTCATAATCAGAATCAAATCAACATCGGGAAGAATTTCCTCTACAGAAGTTAATGTGGTAGCGGGATTTAACGCTACTCCAGCTTTTACGTTTAATTCCTTTATTGAGTGAATCACCCGGTGAAGAGATGAACAAGCTTCGACATGGATGGTGATAATATCGGCTCCGGAGCTGGCGAATTCGGAGATGTACCGTTCTGGATGCTCTATCATCAAATGGACATCCAGAGGCAAGCTAGTCAAGGGGCGAATTGAAGCCACCACTGGCGCCCCGATGGTGATATTGGGCACAAAATGCCCGTCCATAACGTCGATGTGAATATAATCAGCGCCTGCTCTGGTAACCTCGGCAACTTGCTCGCCAAGCCGAGCAAAATCGGCAGAAAGAATTGATGGCGCTAATTTAACCTTGCTACTTTTCACGTTTTTTCTCTTGTGAACTCTCTGTACGCGATAGTTTTCTCGCTTTTTTCAGTGCTGCTTCTACCTGCTGTGGGGCAGTTCCACCGGGAATGTCTCGTGAGGTTATGGAGGATTCTAAAGTAATATTATACACGTCTTTAGCAAATAGGGGACTGAATTTGCGATATTCGCTCAAGCTGAGCTCATGGAAGCTTTTTTCGGCATTGACGGCATATTCGGTAAGTTCAGCCACCACGCCGTGGGCTTCCCGGAATGGCATGCCCTTCTTCACCAGATAGTCGGCCAGGTCGGTAGCCAGAATGTAATCTTTAATAGCCTCACGGACACGCTTGGTATTGACTTTGATTGTCTTCAGCATTTCGGCAAATACTTCTACGGTGGAATGCAAAGTATCCACGGTATCAAAAAGTCCCTGTTTGTCCTCTTGCATATCTCGGTTATAGGATAATGGCAAACCTTTCATAGTGGTGATGATGGACATTAGATTTCCATATACCCGTCCTGTCTTGCCCCGGGCTAGCTCGGCGACATCAGGATTCTTCTTTTGAGGCATAATGCTTGAGCCCGTGGTAAAGGCTTCGCCAATCTCTATGAAGCCGAACTCGCTGGATGACCACAGGATGAGCTCCTCAGCCAGTCGGGAAATATGCATCATGGTGATGGTAGCTGCTGCCTGGAATTCCACCACAAAGTCCCTGTCGGAAACGGCATCCAGGCTGTTGGTGCTTATTTCGCTGAATCCCAGCTCCCGGGCGACGAATTCCCTGTCCAGGGGATAAGGAACGCCAGCTAAGGCACCACTGCCTAAAGGTAAGACATCGGTGCGTTTCAGGCAATCATGAAATCTTT
>Ga0209610_1000272_pt1 | contig 26882 bp, 27 predicted proteins | sample LakKivw275mmetaG_FD_184137 | JGI IMG/M metagenome (GOLD analysis project Ga0209610, IMG submission 184137) | Anoxic lake water microbial communities from Lake Kivu, Rwanda to study Microbial Dark Matter (Phase II) - Lake Kivu water 275m metaG... | ecosystem: Environmental > Aquatic > Freshwater...
GTGGAGAGCTGGGTGGACCTGGAGCAGCAGTTGCAGCCCAACGGCATTGACCTAACTCTGCGCGAGGTGGCACTGCTCCAGTCCGCCGGTGCCATAACTGTGGACAATGGCCAGCGCCAAATATCCGACCTGGCCCCGCTGGTCTTTGATGGGTTGGGCAATATCGACCTGGCGGCGGGCATATACCTGATTACCTACAATGAAATAGTACACCTGCCCGAGAACATCACCGCGCTGGCGGCACCGCGTTCCAGCCTCCTCCGCTGCGGCGCCACCATCGGGACGGCAATATGGGATGCCGGCTATTCGGGGCGCTCACAGTCGCTGCTGGTGGTCTATAATCCCCAGGGCATCCGGCTGCAGCGGAATGCCCGAATTTTGCAGCTGATTTTCCTCAGACTGACCGGAAAGACCAGAGGGTATCAAGGAAGATACCAGGGAGAAAATGTTTAGTCGTCCCTACCTCTTGACCACGCTGGTGATGTACCAGTCCTGCGGCGGGTCCTGGCTGGTATCCACCGTCAAATGAACGATAGCCAGATTCGGATACAGGCCTTTCAGGTCATCCAGGTCCACGGCTTCAAACTTCTTCTTGTTGTTGAGGTAAGCCTGCTCGGTGAGGGCGTTTGATTCGTAGTTATCTCTGGTCCGCGCCAGTATCCGCCTTAGAGACACCTCTTGCGGGCAGTCGGTCTGCAATATCACAAACCTCAGATTGTGCTTGGCCGCGATGGCCGCAGCGCGCCGCCGCAACGACTGGGTGATGAAGGTGGCGTCCATTATCACGCCCCCGCCTTTATTATCTAAAACCTCCTCCGCCCGCCGGAACATCTCGTCGTAGACCATGGTGCGCTTATTCATATCGGCAGCCACTTTCTCATTGAAAACGTCTTCCTTTTTCAGCAGCTCCAAGCGTATAAGGTCGGTCCGCAGCAGCGGATAACCGGTTATTCTGGCCACTTCCTCGGTGGTCTCCGTTTTCCAGGTGCCGGGCAGGCCGCAAGCAATCAAGACAAAACCTCTGCCCAGCCCGGCTTCAATATAATGCCGGAACGGTTCTCTCACTTCTTCACCCCCTCCGGTGCGGTGTATGAATCGGCCAGCGCAAAATAGTCCCTGGCCACAGCCAGAATCTTTTTTTTCTCCGCCTCTGAAATATACGGGTCATCAAGCTTGAAACCCTCCACCTTGCCCCGGACATAAGCCCGGTAGCATTTATAGAAATTGAGCAATGTTTTCAATTCGGTGTCCCCGCTGGCCGTCAGGTAAGCATTGACAAAATGCTGCGACAGGTCGGCCCGGCGGTAATGGTCCAGGTCCATGGCCAGAAAGGCCACCTCAGAGGCAACGTCACCATAGCGAAAGCGGTCATTGAACTCAATGCAGTCGTAAATGCAAATGCCGTTGCCGAAGCAGACATGGGCGGCATGAAGGTCGCCGTGGCAATCGCGTATCTTTCCATTGGAGACCCGGCTGTTGAAAAGCGCAGTATTGCTTGAAAGGAACCGATCGTTATATTCCTTGATCAGCCGGTGAAATGTTTCAGGGATAAGTGTGCCGATATACTTGAAGGTCTGATCAAAATTCTCGTCTGTATTGGTTCTTACTCCTTCCAGACTGCCATACGGGTTTATGGCGGGTCCGGTGGCTGCGCGACTATGGAAATCAGCCATCAGACTTGCTACCTGCCCCAGCATGGCGGGAGTTACGCCGTCCTGTGGAAGCAGCAGGTCCATCATTCTGTCTCTGGGCAGCTGTTTCATCTTGACCGCGTACTCGATTGCTTCACCTTTACCACCAATCTTAATCCCACCCGGTGATTCAGTGACAGGCACGACAGAGAGGTAGGCTGCCGGGCAAAGGCGCCGGTTGAGCTTCAGCTCCTGACGGCAGAAGTGCTCTCTTTTCTCCAGGGTGGTGTAATCAAGGTATCCCAGGTTGACAGGCTTTTTAGTCTTATAGACATATTCGCCTGTGAGAAATATAAAGGACATCTGGGTCTGCTGCAATTCAATAGCGGCAGGTACGTCCGGATAAGCCGATGGATTTAATAAAGCCTGAACATAGGGAGGGTATATTGACGGCATAACACGTGATATTGTAGCAGTTTTACTCGTCTATTTCACGCATGATCATCATCGCGGCTGCCTGAACAGGCATCAATCAGGCCGGATAAGTTATAATTCAACCGTTATAAAAGCACCAGCGAGAAAGAGATGAAGAGTGACGAGATGAGCCTGTTCCGGCAGCGAGTGGCCGCACTGCGCGTCAACCCTGCCGCCATCGAGTGTGTAAGGATTCACGGCATAAACAGCGGCATTATACACAATGCGAAAGCAAAGGGAGCCGCAATTCAAATTTACGCGGCCATCACCTCCAATGATGGCTATATCAACGCAGAAGGGGCAAAAAAAGGACTGGCTGCATACGGGAATTCGCTGAGAGACGAGGCGAAGAAGCGGCCCGGCCTGCATCCTGAGATTGACAGGTTGGAACGTATCGCCCGGTCAAAACAGGCCGTCAGGTGCGATATCGTACGCCGCGAGTCTGGCAAGCCGGTGCCCGAGCGTATTATGAAGGCGCTGCCTGAAGCGCTGAGAAAATACCCTACGCCCTTTTACATTTATGATGAACAGGGTATCAGGGAAACAGCCGGAGCCTATAAAAAGGCCTTTGCCTGGGTGAAGGGATACAGGAACTACTTCGCAGTAAAAGCCTGTCCTAATCCCCACATCGTAAATATTTTAAAGGGTGAGGGCTTCGGGGCCGACTGCAGTTCCCTGGCGGAGCTTAATATCGCTGAAAGGCTGGGATTGCGGGGCGAGGACATTATGTTTACCTCCAACGATACGCCGGCTGAAGAATATGTAAAAGCAAGACAGCTCGGCGCCATTATCAACCTTGATGATACAACTCATATCGGCTACCTTGATGAGAACGCCGGGATGCCCGAGCTCATCTGTTTCAGGTATAACCCCGGACCGTTGAGGAGAGGCAACGATATCATCGGCGATCCCCGTGAGGCCAAATACGGAGTAACCACCGGGCAAATACCGGGCGCCTATGTCAAGGCTATGGAGCTGGGCGCGGAGAGGTTCGGCCTGCACACCATGGTCGTCTCCAATATGCTGGATGAACAATACCTGGAGGAAACCGCGGTGATGTTGTTCAAGCTGGCTGCTATGATAAACCACGATACGGGTATTAAGTTCGATTTTATCAACCTGGGCGGCGGATTCGGCATTCCTTACAAACCCGAGCAGGCTGCCATTGACCTGGGCAGGGTCTCTGCCGGGATTCACAGCGCCTACAAGAAATATATTAAAAATATGGGGTTAAGCCCGGTGCGTATCGTTACCGAATGCGGCAGGGCCATCACCGGCCCGCACGGATTTCTGGTATCGAGGGTAAGGCATGTTGCGCGGAAATACAAGGAATTCGTGGGATTGGACGCGTGCATGGCCAACCTGATGCGTCCTGCTCTGTACGGCGCCTATCACCATATAACAGTGCTGGGCAAAGAGAATAAGACCAAGGACCGCTTGTACGATGTAACCGGCTCTCTCTGCGAGAACAATGACAAGTTCGCTGTGAACCGCCCCCTTCCTGTGGTTGCGCCGGGCGATGTATTCGTAATACATGACGCAGGCGCACACGGCTACGCTATGGGCTTTCAGTACAACGGCAAGTTGCGCTGTGCCGAGCTTCTGGCTACGACCGGGGGTAAAGTGCGTCTGATACGGCGGGCCGAGGTGCTGGAGGATTACCTGGGGACAATTGAGAAATGGCCGTAGGCGGTTTACGCCTGGCTGCCGTTGGAATTCCCGGTTGCTGCCTTATCGCCGTTTACGCTGCTGTCTCCCGCCAGCCTATCCAACCAATCGATCGATTTGAGTTGCTTCTCCAGTAAATAGCGCACGTTGTCGCGCAGGATGCCCTTGATCTCCCTGGCCAGCTCAGCAGTGAGCTTGACCCGGCCGGCGGTGGCGATATCGTTGCGCTGCCAGAGGCGCAGTACTTTCTGCGCGTTCAAAGATATAGTCCTTGCCGACATATCGGAATAGCCGCACTCCCGGCAGAGCACGCCGCCCTGTGCCGGATTAAAGTAGTTCGGTTCCGGCTGGAGTATCCTGTTGCAATTGGCGCATTTTTGAAGCTGCGGGGTGTAACCCAGGTGACCCAGCAGGCGCAGTTCAAAGAACTGTACCATGCGTTGCCCATCCCCTGTTTCCGCCAGCCGCCTTAAAGTAGCGAGGAACAATTCGAACATCTCCCTGTCCTCGACGTTCTCTTCGATAAAACTGTCTACCAGTTCCGAAAGGTAAAAGCCGCAGGACATAAGCTCAAGGCTGTCGCGCATGGGAAGGAAGATGTCCAGCGCCTGTGCCTGCGTAACGATGTCAAGGTTGCGGCCGCGCGACAGCATCAGCTGGCTGTGTGTGAGCAGCTCGACATTGCCTCCCAGTTTGCTGCCGGGCCGCATAGCTCCTTTAGCTATAGCCCTCACCTTGCCGTAGTCTGCAGTGAAGATAGTGAGAAGCCTGTCAGCTTCGCCGAATTTGTGACGCTTTATGATGATGCCGGTAGTACGGTAAACCCGCGAGGCCATGGGTACGCTAACTCATCTCCTGCCGACCTTCCAGGGCGCGGCTGAGCGTGACATCATCGGCATATTCGAGGTCACCACCGAAGGGGAGGCCCCGTGCCAGCCGGGTGACCCTGATGCCCAGGGGGGAGACCAGCCGCTGAATATACATCGAAGTGGCCTCGCCCTCTGCATTTGGATTGGTGGCCATTATAACCTCGATGATACTGCTGGAATTCAGACGATCCAGCAGTTCTCGTATATGCAGGTCCTCGGGCTTGATGCCGTCGCCGGGTGATATTACACCGTGCAATACGTGGTAGAGGCCCCGGAACTTCTTGGTGCGCTCCAGCGGCAAGATATCGATCGGCTCCTCCACCACGCAGATCCTGGTCATGTCCCTTGTTCCGTCCGCGCATATACCGCATGGATCGGTATCCGTTATATTGAGGCAGGTGGAGCACAGCCTGAGGTTCTGTTTGACGGCAATTATGGCTTCAGCGAGGTCGCGGGTTCTTTCAGGCGGCGCCTGGAGAAGGTGATAGGCCAGGCGCTGGGCGCTCTTGGGGCCTATACCCGGGAGCTTGTTCAGCTCTTCGATGAGCCTTGATATGGGGCGGGCCGAGGGGAGGAAATCGGGATTCAAATATCGCTCCTACATCAGCCCTGGAATCTTGAGTCCGCCTGTCAGCTTGCTCATATTCTGTGTGGCTAATTCCTGGGATTTTTGCACCGCTTCATTGCAGGCGGCCAGCACCAGGTCCTGCAAAAAATCCACATCTTCAGGATTGACGACCTCGGGCGATATGGTGATCGACTGAAATTGCTGATGTCCGTTTATAACTATTTTTATGGCGCCTCCGCCGGCTGTAACTTCCAAATTGGTACTGCCCAATTCCTCCTGGGCCTTGAGCATTTTGGCTTGCAATTCCTGTATCTGCCGCAGGTTAAATTGACTCATGTCCCCTCCGTTTCAGCGTTATCTTCGACAATCCTGGCTCCCATGCTCAGGGCAGCCTCTACCAGGTGGTTGCTGCTGGCCGGCTTCAACTCGGATTTAGTTCCACCCTGCTGCATAAGAATACAGGTTACTGTATATGTGTGGCCGAAAACCTCTTTGAGCTTCTTCTCGATAATATGCAGGTACTTACGATTATCTATGTAGCTCTTATGGAAATCGTGATAGAAACCCAAAACCAGATTGCCGCCCTTGATCTCTACAGGCTCGCAGGCGTGGCGAAGGCGGGCGTCGAGGTTACCCCCCGAACCTTCCCCGCGCATGGAATTAATAAAATCCTTCCAGTGCTCCTGTAAATACCTTAAATCATTGGGGTCATCCATTTTGAGGGGCTCCGACAGGCGGTGCTGGTCGATCGGATCGGCTGCCTGGCTATGGGGAGCGGCGGATGGAGTTGATGCCTCAGCAACTTTAGGGGGCCTGCTCACCAGGCTGGCCGGCCGCGCCTGCTCGGGCGGGCGGTTGATTCTGAGCGTCGGTATGGCGGGACGGGATGACGGCCATTCCCTGCCGGACGGCTGGTCCGTATTGGCGGACTTGTCCCTGGCATGCTGCGAGACGACGCTTTCCACGAGGGCGAGTTCGAGCGGCAGGGGCGAATAGGTGTCCATGCGCAGGTCTACGCTGCTGAAAAGCTTGATGGCATTAAGAAGGTAATCAAGAGTTGTTGCTCCAGCGATCTTTCGCATCTCTGCAAGATCGTCCGAGGTGGCGTCTATCATGTCGGCAGAGCCCGATTTGGCCAGCAGAAGCTGACGCAGGTAATCCACCAGTTCGCGGTTAAATTGCCTCAAATCCAGGCCTTCTCCTGCAACAGCATTGATGACCTTCAGTCCTGAAGATACATCCATTGCCACAATACGTCGCGCCAGTTCGCGTATGCGCAGGTCCCCGCTGATGCCCAGCATAGCCTGGGCTTGGGCCAGGCTGATTTTATTACCATAGTAGGTGATGAGTTGTTCCAGTAAATTGGTCGCATCACGCAAGCTGCCTGTAGTTACCTTGGCCACCAGTTTGAGCGCCTCCGGATCTATCTCTATGCCCTCTTTTGCGCAGATATGCGCCAGGCGAGAGATGACGGCGATGCTGGACAGACGATGGAAATCGAAGCGCTGGCAGCGGGAAGTAATGGTGGAGATTATTTTATGCGGGTCTGTTGTTGCCAGGATGAAAATAACATGCGGGGGCGGCTCTTCCAGTGTTTTGAGGAAGGCGTTGGCGCCTTCCCGGGTTATCATATGTACCTCGTCGATGATATAGACCTTGTAATGCAGGATATTCGGAGAGTAGTTGACCCTCTCCTTGAGGTCATTCATGTCGTCTATGCCACGGTTGCTGGCCTCATCGATCTCGATGATGTCCAGCGCGCTGCCCTTATTAATGGCAAGGCAGGAATCGCAGGAGTTGCAGGGTTCGCCGTCGATGGGTTCGCTGCAGTTGACGGCCTTGGCCAGTATACGGGCGGTGCTTGTCTTGCCGCTGCCGCGCGGGCCGCAGAACAGGTAGGCGTGCGCGATGCGGTTGCTCTTTATTGCGTTGCGCAGTGTCTGGACGACATGCTCCTGACCGGCTACCTCACTGAACGTTTGGGGGCGCCATTTGCGGTAAAAAACCTGGGAGGTCATTGTGCAGTTATTATACCCCAACCCAGCGGCGGCTAAAACCGAGTTGACGATTGAAGCACGCTCGGGCTGTGATGCAATGGTTGTCATGCTGTGCTATAATTTTGCGTTATAGAGTTTTACAGGAGTAAGGCATTGGACAAGGAAAAAAAGCAGGCAATAATGAAGAGCTATGCAATAAACGAGAAAGATACGGGCTCTTCTGATGTGCAGGTGGCGGTGTTGACCGAGAGGATCAACCAGCTATCGACGCATCTGAAAGACCATTCTCATGATCAGCATACACGTCGGTCTCTTCTCAGGCTTATCGGGAGGCGCAGGCGGCTGTTGGCTTATCTGAGCAGGGAAGACATCAACCGCTACAGAACCCTCATCGGCAAGCTTGGATTACGCAAATAAATAGAATAGAGGGTTTTTGTAATGTCCCAGAGTTTTAAGTGTAACATTGGGGGCAGGGAACTTGTCATCGAAAGCGGCAAGCTTGCTAAACAGGCAGACAGCGCTGTTGTGGTTCGTTATGGTGATACGGTCGTCCTTGTCACAGCATGTATCAGTGAGGAAGCCAAAGAGAACAGCGATTTCGTTCGTCTCACTGTTGATTATGAGGAGCGGCATTACGCCGTAGGCAAGATTCCCGGCAGCTTTTTAAGGCGTGAGGGGCGTCCGGGAGAGCAGGCCACACTTGCAGCGCGTCTGTGCGACCGCTCGATACGCCCGCTCTTCCTGAAGAGCCTACCCAACGATGTCCAGGTGGTGGTTACAGTGCTGTCCACCGATCAGGAGAACGATCCTGACGTGCTGGCTGTCATCGGCGCATCGGCCGCCCTGACAATCTCAGATATACCGTTCTACGGCCCCATTGGCGCAACCAGGGTCGGCTATATTGATGGGAAGATGGTGCTTAATCCACTGCTTCCGCAGATGACTAATAGTCTGCTCGACCTGGTGGTTACCAGCAGCCGCGACAATATCGTGATGGTGGAGGCGGGGTGCAGGGAAATCGACCCCGCCATTTATATCGAGGCGCTCAGGGTTGCGCACGAGGAGAACCAGAAGCTCATACGCCTGCAGGACGATCTACGCAAAGCCATAGGCAAGCCCAAGTTGGAGATTGAGGGATTCAGCATCAATCCCGATCTGCTGACGGCTATTACCTCGGATTATGGTCAGCGAATAGTCACTGCCCTCGACAGTGAAAACAGGGAACAGCGGCAGTCTGAGCTCGATGTGATAAGAAAGGAAGCCGCGGGAAAATTGAAAGAAACATACGCGGATACTGAGATTGGTACAGCCATGGAGGAAGTGCTGAAAAAAACCTGCAGGGCCAAGATACTGCGGGAACAGAAGCACGTCGATGGGCGCGATATCAGAAAGATAAGGCCCCTCAGCGCTGAAGTTGCCCTGCTGCCGCGCACGCATGGATCGGGGCTGTTCTCACGCGGGCAGACCCAGGTGCTGACCATCACAACGCTGGGCTCACTGGGCCAGGCCAAGACGGTGGACGATCTCGGCCTGGAGGATACCAAGCGCTTCATGCACCATTATAATTTCCCTCCCTATTCCACCGGCGAGGTCAAAAGGATGGGCTCTACGGGGAGGAGGGAGATCGGACATGGCGCACTGGCCGAGAAGGCGCTGGCCGCGGTCATACCTGACGAGAAGGATTTTGCCTATACTATCCGGCTGGTGTCCGAGGTACTCAGCTCCAACGGCAGCACATCCATGGGCAGCGTCTGTGCCTCGACCTTATCGTTGATGGATGCGGGTGTACCAATTAAGGCTCCGGTGGCGGGCATAGCCATGGGACTTGTAACGGATAAGGACAACCCGGGCAATTACGTCATCCTCACGGATATCGAGGGGATAGAAGATTTTTACGGTGATATGGACTATAAAGTCGCCGGCACCGTCAATGGTATTACTGCTATCCAGCTTGATATCAAGCTTCAAGGCGTTTCGCATGAAGTACTGGCTAAAGCTACGCTGCAGGCCAGGGAGGCCCACCAGGTGATCCTGGATGTTCTAAAGGGTGCCATTCCCGAGGTGCGCCCTAATCTGAGCAAGTATGCGCCGCGCATGTACAAGATAACCATCGATCCGTCCAAGATCGGGGCCCTGATAGGGCCGGGTGGCAAGAACATCAAGGCCATCATCGAAGAGACCAAGACCACTATAGAGGTGTCAAATGACGGCACCGTGGTCATCGGCTCGGCCAGTGAGGAATCGGCCCAGGCGGCTATTCGCAAGGTGGAGGGCCTCACGCAAGACGTAGAGGTGGGAGCCGTCTACACTGGCAAGGTTAGCAGGATACAGAATTTCGGCGCATTTGTTGAAGTTCTGCCCGGCAAGGAAGGGCTGGTGCATATCAGTGAGCTTGCAGACCATCATGTAGCACGTGTAGAGGACGTTGTTAAGATCGGTGACGAGATTATGGTCAAAGTGACCGAGATCGATCGACTGGGACGCATAAATCTTTCGCGTAAAGCAGTTTTTAACGACCAGGCCGGCGCTGCGGCTGACAAGCCGGCATCGCAGAATAGGCCTCCGGAACCGCCCAGGACAAACAGCGGACCTCCGAGGCCGGGTATGTCTCCACGGAGGCGATGAGCCGAGAAGCCATCCCCGCAGGCCTGGATGAGTCAATATCGGCCGCGGCCTGAGCGGCCTAAAAGGCAGAGGATAGTGAGATGTCTAAGATTAAAGTAGCGGTGAACGGGGCTTTAGGCAGGATGGGACAGCAGGTAATAGATGCTGTAAGCGCTGACACAGCCTTGGAGTTGACCTGTGCCGCTGATATCAAGGCTGACCGGGACCATTTGATCCTGCCAAAGTTATCGAAGAAGGTGCCCCTGCACACCAATTTAACAGCGCTCATCGAGATGTATCACCCTCAAGTGGTAGTGGATTTCACGGTGCCTGAGGCAGCAATGGGTTCGGCGAGGCTGGCGCTTAAGAACGGCGCCAACCTGGTCATGGGCACAACCGGTTTGAGCGAAGCGGATCTGAAGGAGATCGACCGTTTGGCGCAAGCTCATAAGAAAGGCGCGGTGGTGGCGGCCAACTTTGCCATCGGCGCTGTGATAATGATACATCTGGCCAGGGAGGCCTCGAGGTATTTTGATAACGCGGAGATTATCGAACTTCATCACGACAGGAAGCTTGATTCGCCTTCAGGAACCGCTCTGGCAACAGCCAGGGCTATGGCAAGTGCGCATGGGAAGCCTTTCGTAAGCTTTGTATCAGAGAAAGAAACTCTGAAGGGCACGCGGGGCGGCCTGTCTGAAGGTATATCCATACACAGCGTCAGGCTTCCCGGTCTGGTCGCCAGTCAGGAAGTCATATTCGGAGCCCTGGGACAGACGCTATCGATCAGGCATGATACGATCAGCAGGGACTGTTTTATGCCGGGCGTGATTCTTGCAATCAAGGAGGTAATCAAGCGCCACGGTCTGGTTTACGGCCTGGATGTACTGCTAAATTTGGGAGACTGATATGAACAACAGTAATAACGGGTATCATGTAGCTATAGTGGGCGCCACCGGCATGGTGGGGCAGGAGTTCATCAAGGTACTGCTTCAGCGTAAATTTCCGATGGCCTCGTTGCAGCTCTATGCCTCCGACCGATCGGCCGGCAGGAAGGTTTATGCCGGCCACCAGGAAATGGTGGTCAAAGAAACCGCCGCCGACTCTTTCGACAACGTCGATATCGCGCTTTTTTCAGCCGGATCCGAGATAAGCAAACATTTCGCCCCGATGGCAGCCAAGGCGGGCGCACTGGTCATCGATAACAGCGCGGCCTGGCGCATGGATACCCGCGTGCCGCTGGTGGTGCCTGAGGTCAATGTGGAGGATATTAAGAAGCACAGGGGCATAATAGCCAATCCGAACTGCTCAACCATCCAGATGGTGGTAGCCTTGAACCCCCTGCACAAGGTCAATCCCATTAAGCGCGTCACGGTGGCAACTTACCAGGCAGTTTCCGGGACGGGTGTGGCCGCTGTAGAAGAACTGACCAAGCAGGCCAAGGTAGTGCTGGATGGAGGCAATGTAGTTCCGCACGTCTATTCTCACCAGATAGCCTTCAATTTGTTACCTGAGATCGATGTCTTCCTGGAGAACGGCTATACCAAGGAAGAGTGGAAGATGGTCGAGGAAACGCGCAAGATTATGCATGCGGAAAACATAGCCATATCAGCCACCTGCGTTCGCGTGCCCGTTTTCATCAGCCACAGCGAGGCTATACACGTGGAGTTTACCGACTACATGTCGCCAGAGGAAGCCCGGTCCATATTGAGCAAATCGACAGGCGTGAAAGTGCTTGACGATCCCAACGTAAGCCTGTACCCCCAGCCCTGGTTGGCGGCCGGCACTGACGATGTTTATGTGGGAAGAATACGATCTGACGCCTCCTTACTCAACGGCCTGGTGTTGTGGGTGGTGGCCGATAATATCCGCAAGGGTGCTGCCCTCAATGCGGTCCAGATTGCCGAAGAGGCTGCCGGGAATGGTTGGGTCAAGAGTCAGAACAATAATAAGTAGTCGGCGGAGGACGAGATGAAGAAGTTCGGACGTTTGCTGACTGCCATGGTGACACCCTTCAATGCCAAGGGCCAGGTTGATTACACCCAGGCCAAAAAGCTGGCCAGGGCTTTGCTCGAATCCGGTAGCGATGGACTGGTAGTATCCGGCACTACCGGTGAAAGCCCCACGCTCGCTTTCGAGGAAAAACTCAGGTTGTTTGCTGAGATAAGGACGGTTGCCGGCAAAAAGGCTACTGTTGTGGCCGGCACAGGCAACTACAATACACAGGAGAGCATCGAGCTGACTCGTGAGGCAGAGAAAATAGGAGTGGACGCCTGCCTGCTGACCGTTCCTTACTACAATAAGCCGAACCAGGACGGGCTCTACCAGCATTTCAAGGCCATCGCTGACTCGACACGCCTGCCTTGTATCGTATACAATGTGCCCTCCCGAACCATTACCAATCTGGCTGCCGATACGACCATCAAGCTGAGCAAGATAGATAATATCGTTGGTATCAAGGAGGCCAGCGCGGATTTCGGGCAGATCGCCCGCATCATCGATGGAGCGGGCAGCGATTTCATGGTATATAGCGGCAATGACGCCGATACCTTCCCCATTTTGAATCTGGGCGGCTATGGAGTGATCGGTGTGATTACGCACCTGGTGGGCATTCAGTACAAGAGAATGATGGACCTTTGCCTGGCCGGCAAAATCAAGGAATCGGCCAGGCTGCACCGCAGCTTCATTCCGCTGGTTAATACCATGTTTATGATTGGCAGCCCTATGCCTATAAAATATGCGTTGAACCACCTCGGATTCAGGGTCGGCAAACCGCGCCTGCCGCTGGTGGTACCGGACGATAAAACGCGAGCCGCCATCGAGCAAACGCTGAAAGGATATAAAATTGACCTGCCGATTAAATAAGTCCCTTTCACGCAGGAAGACTGGGGTGTAGGTGGTTGTTGATCAGGACCAGGGGTAGTGCCCCCTGCGTTTGGAAGCCCATTTATCTATTCCCTCGGTCTTGATTAGCTCCAGGTGGTAAGCGAGATTGGGATGGAATTCAAGCAATGGTTCAAGGTGCCTGCAAGCCTTATGCTCATCACAGTCCCAGCATCCGGCCAGCCCTCTCCCTATAGCGCAATTCCGGACCGGACAACGCTCTCCCTTCCAACCACCTCCTTCCCTGCAGATGGACCGGCATTCCACTCCGCGTATGGAATGAAGTACGTCGATAAAATGTTGATATTCCTTAAAAACTGCATTCGACGCCGACCAGTAGGTCTGACCGGCTTTTAATTCGGCGTACCTCTCAAATTTCAGGTCGGAAAGAACAGCCTCGAGGCGTGCAGCAAGGTCATAAAGGTCGGTCCGCGATGGAATGCAGTCTTTGCAGTAGAGGCCGCAGTAAGACGTCAGTCGGCTGTCGTCAGTCATAGCGACTCAGATTATGTTTTTAATGACGATGCTTTGATCGCGGCGGGGACCTATGGAAATAACGTGAAAACGGCAGCCGATCAGCTCCTCGAGACGTCTTATATATCTGCGGGCGTTACGCGGCAGATCCCCCGCCTTGCGGGCGCCGCTGGTGCAGGTCTTCCAACCGGGCAATTCTTCGTATACGGGAGTGCAGCTATCGAGGGCCGCCGCATCAGCCGGGAAATGCTCTACCGTCTTTCCGCCTATTTTGTAGCCTATACATATTTTCACGGCATCCATCTCATCAAGCACGTCCAGGCGTGTCAGTATGCCGCTGGTAAAGCCATTGAGATTGGTGCTGTAGCGCCCTACCACCGCATCAAACCATCCGCAGCGCCGCGCCCTTCCCGTTGTGGTTCCATACTCGTGGGCGCGTTGCCTTATATATTCTCCGACCTTGTCTTTTAGCTCGGTGGGCATGGGACCGCCTCCCACCCTGGTGGTATAGGCTTTAAAAATCCCGACGACCCGGTCGATCCTGCGCGGATTTATACCTGAGCCCATGCAGGCGCCTGCGGCCAGCGGGGATGAAGAGGTAACAAAAGGATAGGAGCCGAAATCGGTATCGAGCATGGTGCCCTGGGCGCCCTCGAGGACGATATTACCTCCTCTCTCCAGCAGGTCGCTGATCATGGCGGTAGTGTCTTTGATATAGGGCGCCAGGCGCTCAGCATAGGAGGAATACTCATTGAAGACCGTGTTGAAATCCAGCGCCGCAGCATTATATAGCCTGGTCAGCATCTCGTTTTTAGATTCAAGAAGGCTGGCCAACCGTGACCGGAACATCCCTGCGTCGATGATATCGCAAGTTCGGATACCCTTGCGGGCGGTTTTATCTGAGAAGGCAGGGCCGATGCCTTTTCCCGTCGTACCAATGGCGGAAGTCCCCCGCTTCTCCTCGTCCAACCTGTCGAACAGGATGTGCCAGGGCATTATCAGATGCGCGCGGTCGCTGATATGCAGGTTGCCGGTGTCGATTCCATTAGCCTTAAGGCTGTCGATCTCTTCCAGCAGTACCCTGGGATTGATAACGACACCGTTGCCAATGATGCAGGCAGTGCGCGGGTAGAAGATGCCGGATGGCACGATGTGCAGCTTGAACTCACCGCCGGGATTAATGACCGTATGGCCGGCATTGTCTCCGCCGGAAAAACGTATGACGGCGTCCGCCTTCTCGGCCAGAAGGTCCACAATTTTACCTTTACCTTCGTCGCCCCACTGGGCGCCAATAACAGCTACAACAGACATTTTATTAATCCTGAAACAGACGTACTTGAAGATTCAATCACACACAAAGTCAGGGAAATTAAAATTATCAACCCCGGGACATATAGCTCTTGCCCCAGACATAGAGAAGGATACCGCCTGCGAAAATCAGCACAGCAAGGCCTACGAGTATGGTGAGAAATGCCAGTAAAGGCATATCTACATCTATCCAGCGCATGCCCATTACTGCCAGGCCGATGCCGGCAATGATCCATGCAAACATCAGCGCAGTCAGGGAAGTGAGGCTCACCTCGAATACCCTGTCACTCATTGTATCGACCTGTTAATGTGTACTCCCATTATTTTCTTGCCTGCCGCCAGACGTGCACAAAGCGCTGTCCTACGGTCACAAAAGAAAGGACTACCACTATGGCCAGTGCTATGAACACCTGGTTTAGGAGCAGTCCGAGCGCTAATATTATAACCCTCTCTACACGCGTAAACAAGCCGACTGTGCAATCGATATTAAGTCCTTCGGCTCTGGCCCTGATATAACTGGTCAGGAACGATCCGATCATGGCCAGGAATATAAGCGCGAGCTGTAATGTGACATTGAACGGCCACACTCCGATACCGGTGATGAAAATGAAGCTTAAAAAGATCGCCCCTTCAGTGATTCTGTCGACAGTGGAATCGAAGAGTGCCCCGAAACGGGAGGTCTTTTGCATATAGCGGGCAAGCGCACCATCCAGCAGGTCGAACAGCCCGGCCAGTAAGAATATGAGGGCGCCTGCCGCGAGATGGCCGAATCCTATCACCACTGCTGCTATCAGGTTTATCACCAGGCCGATAGTGGTCATGATATCGGGCGTTAATTTCAGCTTGCTGATGAGCGGGACGAGTGGATCAGTGATTAAGCGGCCAGCTTTCCTGCGTAATTCCTGGAAATTTGACACTTCGTTATCCTTTTAAATCCGAGGAGATGGAGGTGTAGTAATCGACGACCTGGCGGCTAACGTTTTCCCAGCAGTATTTGTTGGCCGTGGCCACTCCCCTCTCCGCCATTGATAATCTAAGTTGCCTGTCATTCAGCAGTTTTAGCAAACAGTCCGCCACGGATCGCGGATTATTCGGCCGGGCAAGCAAGCCCTCCTGGCCGTGTGTGAGTACACTGGCATAACCCGGGATATCGGTTGCCACTACGGGTGTGCCGCTTGCCATGGCCTCCACCAGAACCATGCCAAAGCTCTCGCCGCCGGTGGCCGGAGCGCAGAAAATATCGGCTGTGCGGTAATACTTTGGCAGGTCGTCGAAAGTCACGTAGTGGGTGAATACCGCGCGGTCGGCCAGCAGCATTTTCGCCATGGTTTTATACTGTAAGCGCAGCATGAGACCAGGGCCGGCTATAATCAGACGGAAATTGGGGAAATCCTTCTTCACGAGGGAACAGGCCCGGATCAAGTCGCCCACTCCCTTGCGTTCCTCCAGCCTCCCAACGAAAAGTATATTCAGCCGGCCGTCTTTGAACTGGTCAATAGTCGGTCCGTCAGGGCAGAAATGATGGATATCTACCCCATTGGGTATGATGCGGTAATCGGCCGTAAGATATTTCGATATATAATCACGCGCTGGCTTTGAGACAGCGATTTTACCATGCAGCTTGGCGCCGAGTTTGCTCATGGTAGAGCGGTTCAGCCAGTACAGGCTGGATTTTTCGTGGCATGCATGAAAGGTGCCCACATTGATCGACTTTGATTCAATCAGAGTGCTTAGACAGAGCATAGGGATGAAAGGCTCGTGCAAATGAATAATCTGAAATTTTTCCCTGTCCAGCACGCGCCGCACCTGATATGGCAACCAGGGGGAGAGCGCTATGCGCGCCGTGGTGCCGCCGTATGGAATAGGTATGGGACGTCCAACGGGAGTAACTTCTTCATCGAAATAACGTACGCTTTTCCTGCGCACCGGGGCAATGATCTTAACATCGTGACCCATCAAATGAAAATGGTGGGCAAGGTACGACACGTGGTAGATGACGCCGCCGGGATGAGAGTAATCGTATGGCGAAACCAGCCCAATTTTCATCATACTGCCGTAACAGAGCCCTTCCGCTGTGTGTTCCCTTGTTAAGCGCCTGATATCCTCACGCTGAATCCGGCAGGCAAATGGGCTTCTGCTGTTCCTGACCGGTGATAAACTGCTCCACGCGCCTGCGTGCTTCATCGTCTGAATACTGGATGGGCGGCGATTTCATGAAATAGGAGCTGGGAGCCACCACGGATCCGGCCAGGCCTCGGTCCTTGGCTATTTTAAGACAACGGATGGCATCGATAACCACACCCGCCGAGTTGGGGCTATCCCAGACCTCAAGCTTACATTCGAGGTTAAGAGGCACATCGCCAAAAGTGCGCCCCTCCATTCTGATATGGCAGAACTTGCGGTCCAGCAGCCAGGGTACATAGTCGCTGGGGCCGACATGTATATTATCGGGATTCATCTCGTAGTCTATTTGGGATGTGACGGCATTGGTTTTTGAGATCTTCTTGGACTCAAGACGCTCGCGCTCCAGCATATTGTAGAAATCGGTATTGCCTCCGAAATTGAGCTGGTAGGTGCGCTCCAGCTTGACGCCGCGATCCCGGAAAAGGCGTGTAAGCACGCGGTGCACGATGGTGGCGCCGACCTGAGATTTGATATCGTCGCCGATAACCGGCAGGCCGGCTTCATGGAAACGGTTGTGCCAGTATGGTTCCCGCGCTATAAAAACGGGTATGCAATTAACCAGGGCTACACCCGCATTGAGAAGCTGTTCAACATACCATTTGGTCGCCTCTTCGCTGCCGACCGGCAGGTAGTTGATTGCTACATCCGCCTTGACCTCTTTAAGTATGTTAACGATATTGGCGGTAGGTCCCGGCGCCTTTTCGATGATTTTGCTCAGGTATTTACCAAGTCCGTCATGGGTCATGCCCCGGACCACCTTTACGCCGGTGGTGGGGACATCACAGAATTTATATGTGTTGTTGGGTGCGGTGAAAATGGCCTCTGCAAGGTCTTTGCCAACCTTGTTACGGTCGATGTCTATAGCCGCCACAAAATTGATGTCCTTGATGTGGTAGCCTCCCAGGTTGATATGCATAAGGCCCGGCACGAATTCATCGTCCTTGGCTTTCTTGTAATAGTGCACTCCCTGTACGAAGGAAGAAGCACAATTGCCGACTCCAATAATGGCTACGTTTATTTTTCCCATCTGGTTAACTCCTTAGCGGCTCAGGCGGCAGCCTTACTTGCCGTCCCGGCCATTATCTTTAAGCATCTCTTTGATGATCTGACGTGGTCTAACAAGCCACATGGGGATCTTGGACTCGTGCAATATCTTGTCCGCCACACTTCCCATAACCCAGCGCGCGATGCCGCTCCTGCCATGTGTGGACATGGCGATGAGGTCGGTTTTTTCTTCCCTGGCCACTTCGATGACCTTGCCGGCGGGATCGCCCGATACGATCCTGACTTTCACATCGAGGCCTTTGGCGCTCAGCCGTGCGTCGACTTTTTCGAGGTATTTTTGTCCTGCTTCGTTCATGGCCTTTAACGAATCCGGTAAATTCAGGGCCCAGCCAACGGGCCTCAATGGCATGGGGCTCAGGCAGTACATGGACCAGTACTATCGAGGCGCCGGTCTTAAGGGCTATGGCCTCGACATCGCGCATGGCCGCTCCACCTGTCTCGGATCCATCAAGGGGCGCAAGGATACGCTTGAAAACCGCCTTCCTGTCCCTGTCCATTTCCCTTACCTGTTTGCTATGTATACCGAGCACAGGTACCGTAGCCCGGGAAACCACCTTTTCAAATACGCTGCCCAGCCACCATCTGCGAATGCCGCTGATCCCGTGCGTGGCCATAATTATGAGGTTCGTATGGTGCCCGCGTGAATAAGCAAGTATGCTCTCGGGCGGGCCACCGTATAGAATTTGCCCCTTAGCTTTTATCTGATGCTCCCGGGCAGTGATCTCCGTGTAATCCAGTAGCTCTTGATGCGAGTCGCTATAGAGCAGCACAGCCCTGCAGGTTATTTCGTTTTTCTGGAGGTGCTCGACTGCGTGGTGCACATAGCTATCCAATAGCTGGTTAACTCTACGCCTTTTGCTGCCAAGCCCGACTCCCAGGATGTCAACCTCCGAGTCAAACCTGATGGCAATGTCCCTGACGTATGGAAGTACGGTCTCCGCCTCGGTGGAACCATCGAGCGGGACGAGTATTTTCTTAAACATGTCCGCTGAAAATCCGCTTTATTATAACAGATTATCATACTGTCCTTGTATTAAGCGAGATTTTTATGCTAATTTATAGTGTGATATATGACTTTCATTCGCACAGTTTGCACAGCGACGGCGCCCTTTGCACACTCGAGTTAATCAGATGTGCTGTGGTGAGAGGATATTCAGCTATCGCAGTGACCGATCATATCGGAGCCGGCGGATTGGAAAGGGTTATACAAGAAGTGAGCCGGGACTGCGAGCTTGCCGGCTCTCACTGGAATATTGTAGCTGTGCCCGGTGTTGAACTCACGCACGTGCCTCATCAGGCTATAGACGGACTGGCAAAGAGAGCCAAGGAACTGGGGGCGTGGCTGGTAGTGGTTCATGGCGAATCACCCGTTGAGCCGGTAGAGGAGGGGACGAACCTTGCTGCTGTTAAATCGAAATATGTCGATATACTTGCACACCCCGGTCATATGACTGCTGAGGTGGCGGAGCTCGCGGCAAAGAACGAAATTTTTATTGAGATTACTACCAGAAGAGGTCACTGCGTTACCAATGCACACGTGGCCAAGACGGCAGGTGCAGCGGGAGCTCTGATGCTTTTGAACTCAGACAGCCATGATGAGGACGACCTGCTGACGGCTGCCCTGGCAAACGAAACTCTGGTCCAGGCTGGTGTCAACAGCCGGGAGATAAAGCAGATACTGGAACACAACCCGATGAAGCTTCTTCAGAGGATAAGGCGGCGGTCCTGAAAACAGGAACTGGGAATTTGCGGTTTAGCTTTTGCCGATACGATATACCTTGGTCCCGCAGATCGGGCAAACGCCTTTGATCGCCGGCCTTCCATTCTTCAGTTTTACATTCACAGGATTCTTGATTTCTACCTTTTTTCTGTCCTTAAAGCAGTAAGCCTGGGTCATGGAGCACCTCCTGAAGCTATTCTATAGCTCTTAAGGCTAATATAGCCAATTAAGGTTGGGTATGTCAAGCAGACGCAGATGGCAGGGCAAAAAGCTATTAGCGTACTACAGGCTGAAAACCTTTTGCGGATGCCACAGACCCTTTTCGACCGCAAATTTCATTACGGCCAGCAGTCGCCCGTCCTGAGTGTAAGCGGAGCAATAGTCCCTGGAGCACGTATCATTTATATCAAGAGCGATATCGAGTCCTTTCTCAACGTTCGAGGCCTGCATCTCATCAAGATATACCCTGCTGTTGCCGATCAGAGCATAATCCAGAGGTAAAAGCAGTTGCTCCAATTGGCCCTCGGCAACTGCTTCATGTATATACCCGGGAGTCACTGCATCCCCGATTTTAAAAGGGCCGTACGCGGTGCGTTCCAGGTCTTTAAGATAAGCAGGGCAACCGATATTCACGCCCAGGTCATTTGCCAGCGATCGTATGTACGTACCCTTCGAGCAAGATATTTTAAGTTTCAGATAAGGAAGGTTAAAACTAATGATCTCAATATCGTGAATTTGAACCTTGCGCGGTTGAAGGGTTACCTCGTGGCCTGCTCTGGCCAGAGTGCAAGACTTCCTGCCCTTGATCTTTACTGCGCTGAAGACCGGCGGCACCTGTTCTATATCTCCCTTGAATGATAGCAGTGCTTCTTCTACTATCGTACGAGATATATTATGCAGCGCGCCGCAGGCAGTGATGCGGCCTTCACGGTCATATGTATCGGTGCTTAAGCCCAGCTCAATCCCGGCCAGATATTCTTTGGGGCGCTCCATCAGGTATTCAGCTACACGGGTAGCCTGACCCAGGCAAACAGGAAGTACTCCGCTGGCGGCTGGATCCAGTGTACCGGCGTGACCGACGCGTCTCTCACCGGTCAGGCGGCGAATTTCGGCCACTATGCTGAACGATGAACAGCCGGTGGGCTTATTTACGTTTAGCAGTCCGTTTAAGCCCATCCGCCCCACTTTTGTACTCCTCCGCCGCTACTTTATCTATCAGGTTGACGAGGTTAACGCCGTGCTCGATTGAGTCATCAAATTCAAAGCTGAGTTCGGGAGTGACCCTGATATTCAGGCGGTGGGCCAGCTCACGCCTCATATAACCCGCAGCCGAGTTAAAGCCTTTCAACACATCGTCCCGGTCCGGTGCGCCACCTGCCAGCGTGCTGATGGAGACGCGGGCGTTTTTAAGGTCTTTGGAGATCTCCACTGCAGTAATGCTGATCAGGCCGTTTAGGCGGGGATCGTTGATATGCTTACGAAGCAGGTCGCTGATCTCGATCTGGATTAAATGGTTTAAACGTTCTGTGCGCCTGGTCATGGCATTCTCCGTAGCGATATTTGATTGAGGCAGAGGATTAGATGTTATCCTCAGAAGTCGTATTTAATCCACCTTCTCCTGGCGGACGAATTGCAGGATGTCGCCAACCTCGAAATCATTGAAGTTCTCAAGTTTCACGCCGCATTCCAGCCCCGTCGCAATCTCTTTGACATCGTCCTTGAAGCGGCGCAGTCCGGCCACCCGCGATTCAGCGATCACCTTCCCTCCGCGTATGATCCTGACCAGTGAATCTCTGGTAGCCCGGCCTTCCTTGATCTGCGAGCCGGCAATCTTGCCTTTCTTGCCGGCCTCGAATACGGCTCGAACTTCCGCCTGGCCGGCCACTACATCAACGTATTCCGGTTCAAGCATGCCTTGAAGCGCCTTTTCCACATCTTCAATAAGCTTATAGATTACACTATACTGGCGAACACTGATCTTCTCCTGCTCAGCCATGCGTATGGCTCCGGTTTCAGGCTTGCTGTTGAATCCTATGACCACTGCCCGGGAGGCTGCCGCCAGCAGAATATCGCTCTCTGTAATAGCGCCGGTGCCGGTGTGAATAACCTTGACTCTGGTTTTGTCGTTGCTCAGGCGTTCCAGAGAATCTTTGATCGGCTCGATGCTGCCGTGTACATCGGTCTTGAGGATGATATTCAGCTCTTTTATCTCACCTGCGCTGGCCTGCGCAGCTACCGATGTAAGGCTGACACCTCTGGAGGTAGTCGTGGCCAGCCCGGCATTCCTGTTTTTCTCGATCAAGCCTTTGGCTTCTTTTTCATCGCTCACAACCTGGAAGACCTGGCCGGCATCGGGAACTGAATTCATGCCCAAAATTTCCACAGGCGTTGCCGGCTCAGCTTTACGGATATTTTTACCGTCGTCATTGAACATGGCCTTTATCTTGCCGCCGACAGTGCCGATGACAAGGTTATCACCGGTTTTGAGGATACCTTTTTGCACCAGCAGAGTTGCTAAGGGACCACGATTTTTGTCCAGCTTGGCCTCTATGACTATACCTTCAGCCGGGCAATCCACTTCTGCTTTTAACTCGAGGATATCCGCTACCAGCAAAAGATTCTCCAGCAGGTCGTCGATGCCCTGTTTCTTCTTGGCCGAAACAGGAACACAGATGATATCTCCGCCCCATTCCTCGATTACGACACCGAGGTCAGAAAGCTGCTGTTTAATGCGGTCGGGATTGGCATTGGATTTGTCGATTTTATTCAAGGCTATGACTATATTAACGCCCGCGGCTCGCGCGTGATCAAGAGCTTCTATGGTCTGCGGCATAACGCCGTCGTCTGCAGCTACAACCAGGACAGCTATATCCGTGGCTCGGGCGCCCCGGGCACGCATGGCGGTGAAAGCTTCATGCCCCGGTGTATCAAGAAAAGTAATTTTGCGGCCTTTCATTTCGACCTGGTAAGCGCCTATGTGCTGTGTGATGGCGCCCGCCTCTCCGGCAGCCACGTTGGTCTGGCGGATAGCATCCAATAAACTTGTTTTACCGTGATCCACATGCCCCATAATGGTAATAACCGGAGGGCGTGTGTGCAGTTTGGCGCTCAGAGAGGATGCTTTCTGCCTGCCCTGGGCGCTGGCCAGCAGCTTTTTGGCAGTGAAGCCGAAATCAGCTACCAGCTTTGACGCAACTTCGTAGTCAAGCGACTGATTGATGTTGGCCATTATGCCATTGCGCATTAACTGCTTGATTATCTCAATGCCGCTTACGCCCATCTGATCAGCAAGCTGTTTGACCGTTATCACCGGGGGTAGCCCTATTTGCGGTGTGCTGGTTGTGTTCTCGCCCGGCGCTTGTTCCTGCCTGTTTTTCATTTAGTACTTTCCTTCTTTGTCAGGCCTCTACCGTATTCCAGCAGCAGAAGCCGATTATCTGCAGACAATTCTATGCGCAATCCACGCTCAATGCGATTGTCTTTCAATCCCTTTTCCCAGCATTCGCTGGACAGGCATAGATAGACGCCGCGACCCGGTTTTTTCCCTCTCAAGTCGGTTTCAACAGCTTCACCTGAACGTACCAGGCGGATGAGCTCCCGTTTCCCCGCCTTTCTGCGACACGCTATACAGGTGCGTTCCGGCACATGTCTGGCGCGCTGCTGTTGTTGCCTATTTTCAACTTTCAAAGTCTTCATCTTCGTAATACGTTTTCTTCTTGGCTTTGGTTTTCTTGGTCTTTGCGCCGGCGTCCTTGCCCTCGACCTCTTTTTTCGGTGCCTCTTTCTTTCTTGATTTCCCATTTCTGCCGGCCATGATCTCTTCGGCAAACCGGATCTTGGAAGGCTGTTGTTGCAAAGCCGCATCAACGGGCATCAGAATTTCGATTCCGATACCTTCCACCTGTCCTTCTCCCTGAGTTGAGGCAACGGCAACTTTAGCTTCCTCACCTGTTTCAAGTTCCTCTTCAGCAGGCGCAGGGACTTCGGCTTCCATATCAGTCTGAACCTGTCCAACAGTTTCAGGCTCTGCCACCTCCTCCTTAAGTGCCGCTTTAGCGGCTTCCAGCTCCGAGGCGCTCTTTATATCTATGCGCCAACCTGTAAGCTTGGCGGCAAGGCGGACATTTTGCCCCTCCTTGCCGATAGCCAGTGAGAGATGCTTATCCGGCACCTTGACCAGCGCAGTGGTCTCGTCTGCGTTAAGAGAGACGTTTAAAACTTGTGCAGGACTGAGAGCGTTGGCTATGAAAACACGGGGGTCATCGGACCACTGAACTACATCGATCTTCTCGCCGTTCAGCTCATTGACTATATTTTGTATGCGTATTCCTCGCAGTCCTACGCAGCAGCCCACAGGGTCAATGCCGCTCTGGCGCGAGAACACCGCCACTTTGCTGCGGTAGCCGGCCTCCCTGGCCACAGCCTTGATCTCTACGGTACCTGCAGCGATCTCGGGTATCTCCAGTATGAGAAGGTCCCTCAGCAGATTACGATGCGCCCTGGAGGCGATCACCTGCGGTCCCCTGGTGGTACGCGCCACTTCAACAATGTAAAGCTTGAGGCGTTGACCCTGTCGGTAGCGCTCAGTGGGAGACTTCTCATTCTGAGGTATGACCGCCTCCGTCTTGCCTATATCGATGATAACATGCTCAGGGTTGACACGCTGCACAGTGCCGGTAACGATCTCGCCCTCTTTACCCACATACTCCTCATAGATAGCGCCCCGCTCTGCGTCATGCAATTTCTGTAGAATGACCTGCTTGGCGATCTGAGCGGGTATGCGGCCTGCATTGGGAGGCGGCAGCTCGCTGACAATAGTGTCACCGGCTTTCAGGGTCTTGTCTTTTTTTTTGGCCTCTTTTAGAGAGATTTCGCGGTACTCGTCTTCGGGTGCTTCGGAGACCACCTTTTTGATGGTGAGCCTGACTTCACCTGAAACGGGGTGGATTTTAACTGCTATGTCCTCACCGTGGATGAAGGATTCCTTGCGATAGGCTGAAACCATGGCTGATTCCAGAGCTGTGAGGACTATCTCCTTGGGCAGATTTTTCTCTGCTGCAAGCTGCATGAGGGCATTCATAAACTCGGTCTTTACCATCGTTGCCAAACTCCCTCAGTATGCATTTTTTCTCAATAAAAAAGTGGGTACAAGGACCCACTTTTCGGACGAGTATTGAATTCAATGAGATAGTATCACATCTTTGCTAAAAATGCAAACGCTGCCCGTACGGCGCCTCGTCCGTTGGGAAAAGACTACCGGTGTGAATAAGGATTACATAGCTAAGCAGGTGGACGAAACAGCTTGAATTTCTCCAGTGATCGTTGCAGTGATCGATGCCTGATGGCATCCACGATCACTTTGCTATGCCAGTCAAAGGTAATGTCCGGCGAAGTCAATAGGGATTCATGTATACCATGGCGCAAAATAACCTGGAAAATATGATCAACCTGCTTATCCGTCAGTCCCTGGTAAAATCGGTGTGCCCAGTAATCGATGTCAAGCTCATGTTTGAGGATTTTATGCCAGCGTTTCTGGTAGAGCGCCAGCCGTCTGGCTGAAAGGTCACCGGCCCTGAGCGATTCATCAAGGGTTTGCGCCGCCAGACCGGCGCAGATAAGGCCGAAATAGATGCCCCCGCCGGTGGTCGGCTTAACCTGCCCGGCCGCATCCCCCACCACTAAAATACGGTCGTTATAAGTCTTTGTGAGAGGTTTAAGAGGGATGGCGCCGTAGCTGATGTAATGTGAGGCGGATTGAATTTTCCCCTGCCTTTCAAGGTATCTTAAGAGATTGGTGATCGATGTTCCCGGATTAGTGCTGCTTAACAGTCCGGCCTTGGCTTTGCCCGGCATTGTCGGCACCAGCCAGGCAAAGAATCCCGGCGCAAAGTGCCTGCCTGAATATACCTCTACCTCATCGATATTCCTACAGGGTACTTCGGCCTGGGCGCCGTGCGCATACTGGCGTATCCGTCCCATGCCGAGCTGCCTTAGCAGTCCCGGCGCTGTCCCGCAGGCTATCACACAAGCTCGAGCGGTCAGTTTCAACGTCCTCGCGTCCCGCGTGGCGTTCACATGTACGCCGCGGTCATCAGTTTGCAGGTCAATAGCGGGCGTGGAGAAAAAATATTCTACCCCGGTTTGCCCGGCCTGTTCCGCCACAAGGCGATCGAGCGCCATGCGGTCGAGGATGTAAGCTTGAGTGGTCTCACGTTTGATTCGAAGATGGTTGCCCGCGGGCGAAAAGACTGTTGCCGACCTTGCCTCCCTCTGGATTGCACTATGAGAGCCGGGCAACATATCGAGACAGGCCTGACTCACTATTCCGGTGCAGCTTGTTTTACAGCCGGGCTCCGGATTTTTCTCCAGTGCAGCGACAGAGTGTCCCAGGCGGGCAAGCTCTTTGGCAGTGTAACTGCCGATTATACCGGCGCCGATCACAATTACGTCATACATGGTTGGCTCCAGATATGCTCAGGAGGAAGTATTAGCGACCAACTCGAAAGTTGCAGTTATATCGGTTTTAATCCGCCGAACCTGCGCTGACGTCTACTATACTCCATCAAAGCGTTCTCAAGCTCAGCGTGACCGAAGTCGGGCCAGAGCACCGGCGTGAAATAGAGTTCGGCATAGGCTGATTGCCAGATAAGGAAATTGCTTATGCGCATCTCTCCGCCCGTCCTTATAAAAAGGTCGGGATCGGGCATGCCAGCCGTGTAAAGATATTCTGAGAAGGCATGCTCATCCAGGCCGTCGGGTTTTATCCTGCTGCGCATGATCCCCTGCGCCGCATTGACGATCTCGCTTCTGCCCCCGTAATTGAAAGCGACGTTAACCGTCAGTCCGGAATTATGCCTGGTCAGATCTATGGCTGCTCTGGCTTTTCTCTTAATCTCCTGCGGCAACCGGTCTTCTTTGCCCAGGTGACGGATGCGGATATTCTGCTCGTGAGCAATTTTAACTGCCCGATCGAGGTTTTCGGAGAGGAGACTGATGATACCGTCGACCTCTGCTTTAGGCCTGCTCCAGTTCTCGGTCGAGAAAGCGTAAAGGGTCAGGTAAGGTATCCCGTATCCAGCAAATACCTCCACAAAATCACGGGCGTGAAGCGCACCTTGCTTGTGACCGTAAAGGCGTGGTTTGTGTCTTCGGGCGGCCCACCTGCCGTTTCCGTCCATCACGATGGCTACATGCTGCGGCAGAGTGTGTTTCTTTAACGAGCCTGTCAACGTCCTTGCCCCCCGGCCTCGTCCTGTTTCACAGGTGCGCTCTGCGTGGCGATTGGTTTCTTTATGTGCTGGTAGCCGGATTGATTCAATACAATTGTGTCTGGTTCAAGGTCGCCGGCAAGGCAGACATGCGATCCTACGGTGGAGTTGGGGCCGATCTTGCGGCCGGGCAGGATGCCTGAATTAATGCCTGTTTTACAATCGTCTCCGA
>Ga0209610_1000273_pt1 | contig 26777 bp, 22 predicted proteins | sample LakKivw275mmetaG_FD_184137 | JGI IMG/M metagenome (GOLD analysis project Ga0209610, IMG submission 184137) | Anoxic lake water microbial communities from Lake Kivu, Rwanda to study Microbial Dark Matter (Phase II) - Lake Kivu water 275m metaG... | ecosystem: Environmental > Aquatic > Freshwater...
GGTTAGTAAGACTGATACGGTTGCCTTCGATTTCTATGACGAAGCTGTCCGAAGCCTGTTGTAGCTGTTCTAATAATTTTGTTGAATTTTCGTTCGGATCCGTATCTGTTGGTTTGCCTGATATCGTGCTTACTAGATGCACCTCAGCAGGCGCTTTATCCTGCCGAAGCCGTAGAAAGACTGGGATTCTCAATCGGCCGTCCTGCGTCCATTCAGAGAACTTAACTTCTGCTACTAGTTCGGGCTGTACCCAGACAGTCCGGCTGTTGGTAGATGGCACCTCTGCAAAGGGGCACGAGTCAGTTTGCAGCGTTCCAAGACGGTTCATAAGTTCACTGCTGGATTCATCGTCGAAGCCAGTGCCAACGTGACCGGCAAATACAAGCCTGCCTTTTTCGTCGTAGTAGCCGAGCAGCAACGATCCGAAAGTATGAGCCCGACTTCCCTGACCTTTGGTATAGCCTCCGATTACGAACTCATCGGAGAGCACTGACTTTATCTTGAGCCATTTACCGGACCGCTCACCGGATTCATATAGGCTGTCCAATTGTTTGGCCATCACGCCTTCAAGCCCATTATCGACGGCCGCATGATATAACCGCTCTCCGTCTGATTCGAAGAAGTCGATGAGCCTGATACTGTTGGAAGGTTTGAACACACTGCCAAGTAGTTCCTTGCGGTGGCGCAAAGAGACTCCACGGATGTCATAGCCATCGAGGTACAGTATATCGAAAATGTAGTAAATCAGCGGGATATTGATCTTGGCTTCGGCATCAGCATGGTTTACAGACTTGAGGTAGTTTTGAAGGCATTGGAAACACTGGTGCCCTTTTTTATCCATGGCAATTATTTCGCCGTCGAGTACAAGTTCGGAAACCGGCTGACGGCTAAGGTCGGTGACCAGGGATGAGTAATGCTGGGTCACGTCTATGCCACTCCTGGATAACAGCCGGACCTTGCCGTTCTGTATATGAGCCAGGATGCGATAACCATCCAGCTTGGGTTCGAATATCCAACCAGGGCTAGAGAAAGGGGCTTTGGCCAGACGCGCCAGCATGGGCTTGGCAGCATGAAGAAACGGCGCCGGATGGGTGCCAGGTGCTCTTAGCGGGTTGAATGGTGCCAAATTTGAGTTTGTATTAACTCCTGCTTTGACCTCTTCAATAGTACGCCCTGATAACACTGACCGTTCCATATCGAGTACATCGCCTTCCGCACTGGCATATTCGTCATTGTGCTTCATCAGTAACCAGCTGTTGTCTCCTCTCTGTACTTTTACCAGCGTCCATGAACCCTTGAGCTTATGGCCGCGCAGGTAAAAGGATATTTTGCCTCTCTCTAGTCCCTGCCTCATCTCTTTTTCCGACTTAACACGGTCGTTGAATAATAATTTGCCGCCTTCGTCCGGAGAATATGTGCCCGCATCCCAGACGATAACCTCACCCGCTCCATATTCACCTTTTGGAATAACGCCCTCGAATGTGGCATAGTCGATGGGATGGTCTTCAACCATTACGCCGAGCCGTTTTGTGCCAGGGTCCAGCGAAGGCCCTTTAGGCACCGACCATGACTTCAGCACGCCGTCCAGTTCCAGTCTGAAATCATAATGAAGCTGACGAGCCCTGTGTTTTTGGACGACGAAAATCAAAGGCCCTTTGTTGCCACGTAACTGTGCCTGTGGTTCCGGCGTCAAAGTGAAATCTCGCTTATTCCTATATTCTTTAAGATTGGAGCTCATATCTATATGTTATAATAGCGCTGAAACGCTGTCTACAGATATGGAGTATGGGACGAATTCGGCTTGGGATATCCACGTGGTCAACCAGGGAAATTGAGAAGAGCGGTTTCTATCCAGCACAAGTCAAGTCGGCCGCGGACAGACTGAACTTTTACGCTTCACACTTCAATGTTACGGAAATCGATTCCAGCTATCATTTCTTCCCTACTGCTCATAATACAGAACTCTGGCTATCAAGCACGCCTGACGATTTCGCCTTTGATGTCAAAGCTTTTAGCCTGCTTACCGGTCATCCCACGGCTCTTGATTCAATACCATCGACTATAAGAGATAAATACAGCAACCGAATTCAAGCAAAAGGAAACATCTATCCGCACCACATGCCACCTGACGCCATGGATGAGTTTTGGACCATTTTCGAGCGTACTGTTGGGCGCTTCCATGAAGCGGGAAAGCTTGGAGCGGTGCTATTTCAATTTCCACCCTGGTTTCACCCCGAGCCGGTTAACTATGAATATATAGCCGAGTGCCGACAAAGACTGGCAGCGTTTCAGGTCGCTGTCGAGTTCCGTGTAGGTAGCTGGCTAGAGGGACACGGGGAGGAAACTCTAGGATTCTTGCGTGAGCAGGATATAGCGCTGGTCTGTGTGGATGAGCCGCAAGGTTTCAAATCCAGCGTTCCGCCAGTGGCTGAGGCGACGTCACGTCTGGCTATCGTAAGGTTTCACGGCCGGAATAGCCGGACCTGGGAGAAAAAGGGGATTCCCGCCGATGAGAAATTCAACTATCTCTACACAGAAGAAGAATTAAAAGAGTGGCTGCCCCGCATCCAGCACCTGTCCCAAAATGCCGAGGTTCATGTCATTTTCAAGAATAAGCATGCCGATTATCCGCTCAGGAATGTCCAGCAGATGCAATTCTTGCTTAGTATGATTTAATCAGACCTCTGGCTCTGGCAATTCTAACTTTTAACTTTAGAGGCAGCTAAGCTCGCCCTAAGCGCAGCCATCAGGTCGGCCATTTCCACCTTAGCCACAGAAGGAGCAACTATTTTTTCACCCTTGACCTTGGCCTCAACCAGCTTCTTGAGAGCTTCCTGATATTCATCATGATAGTCCTCTGGTCTGAAGCTTTTAGCCATGGCTTTGATTAAAGAAATCGCCATATCTAGCTCTGCCGAAACAGCTCTAGTTTCGGGTACATCAAACTCCTCTCGGCCAATAATTTCGCTTTGATAATGAATGGTATGTAGTGCCATGATTTGTTCTATAGGTCTCAGGCAGCATAGATGCTTGCGGTGTTGGAACGACACTTTAGCAATACCAACCTGCCCCGTTTTTTTGAGAGCCTGGCATAATAGCTGGAAAGGTTTGATGCCCAGTTCCTCAGGCTCGATATAATGGCTGCCATAGTAGTATATGGGATCGATTTCATTCGCGTTAATAAAGCACTGAATATCAATGCTATGCGTGGTCTTTATAGGCACCTTCTGGAAATCGCTCTCGTCCAGGACGACGTACCGGTCTTTGAACACCTCGTAGCCTCGCACTGTGTCTTTCAAGCTGAAGTACTCGTTATCGATATCGCAATGCAAGACTTGTTTTGGGCGAGTCAAGCATTTTTTATGCAGTAAATGAAAGCTCAACGGTTTGGTTTCCGTTGCTACGTACATCCTGACTGGTATGGCAACCAGTCCAAAACTGATAACGCCTTTCCAGAATGCTCTTCGCATAATTCACCTCCTGTGATTTAAGGGTCTCTAAGAAATAAGATAACACAGAAGGTGAGTAATAGCTATGTTGGAGGTGTAACTATCACTAAATTTTAGAATATACACGTCCCAGTAAGGGAATCTTGATTTGAATAGCTCCAGAGGGACAGGTTTCCTGACAGCAAAAGCATCGAATACAGTTGTCGTAGTTATGTTTCGGTGGCCGGGATCGGTCATTATTGTTCCAGTCGACTGCCTTTGGCTGAACGGGGCACATCTTAACGCAGACACCACAATTATCACACTTAGCGGTATCAATTACCGGCCGATGGGTTATCATGTTTTTAATTAAGCTATTAAACCGACCGCCCGAACTATGGACAGGGCGAGTCCGGTTTACGTCGAATTCAGGTGTGAAAAAGGAGTCAATGTTCTCGCCTACCAGTTCGATGTTCTCCGAATGATATGTACCAAGACCCGCACCTTCACCTGCGACATTGGTGGGTACTAGAGCGGGATCGAGATTGATAATTCGGCAAGCTGTAGCATCCAGGGCTATTGGGTCTGTAGAGAATAAAAGGACGCTTAGTTGTTTCAAATTCCCGCTTCTGGGGCCGTTGCCTTCCATCGCGCTGACCCCATCCATAATATAGAGACGTGGGCCTATCAGTGTATTCAAATCGACCAGCATTTTGGCAAAGGCATAAGCATCTGGTAATTTTACGTGATATTGACTCTTGAGCAGGCCTGGTATGCAGCCGAACTGATTTTTCACCGCGCCGGTGAGCAGCATGAAACCATGCGTTTTGAGCCTGGGTAAACTTATCAAGCCGTCGCAGCCCAATATGCCATTGGCAATCACGAATTTCTTTATTAACTGGGCATTTTTATGAGTGACCTCTTTACCTGAATCAAAATCGACTAGTTCAAGCCCGAGCTCATCACCGATGCGCTTCAAGCCAGCTCGTCTTAAGTTGCCCTCACATTTACCAAAGGCTGGCGAGTCGCCGTAGCAAACGTGAGCCCCGGCTTTTTTAAAAAGGTCACCAACGGCTCTAAATACGGAGGTATGCGTGGTCACGCCATTGTCAGGGCTGGTGCCTATCAGGACATTGGGTTTGAGAAGTATGCGCTCCCCAGCTTTGCCGAAACGAGACAAGCCGCCCAGAAGGTCGAGTCCTTTAATGATGGACGCCAGGACTTCATCTCGATCGTAGGAGTTGCATTTGACGAGAGCGACTTTTGATTTTGGCATGCTCTCTGAATGTTAAGAAACTGGCGGATGGATGTCAAAAAGTCGACGCTACCAGAGATTAAGCCTGGCTGTCTTTTTTCAGTATGTAGTCCCGGATGATTTTAAGGGAGGCTTCAACCAGCCTTGGTTCTATGTGTTTGGAAAGGTCATTGCTCGTGTGGTATACCAGACCCTTATCAAATTGGCGAGTGTCAAAGTTGATACCTGCCATATTTATGGCTTCGACGCCCAGTTTACCGAATTCAGCAGCATCGGTGGCACCGGCGCCGAAAGGCACAATGCCGGTACCGGTCTTATATCCAAGGCCGTTGGCGACATCAACGCAGTCTTGCGCCATGGTAAGTGAGAGCTTCACAGAGCCATTCAGGTCCTTTGTCATAAAACGGAGATCTTTCAGTTTGTACAACGTATCGATATTGAAGACATAAGTCTTTGTATTTAATAATTGCCAGCCATGCTTCTGGCAGAAGTCTCGCGCGCCTCTTAGGCCGGCCTCTTCTGCATCGAAAGAAGTTACAACAAGGCGGGTATGGCGCATCGGATTTTGACGGCTTTTTTGTGCCTGGTGGAATAGCCTTGCGGTCTCAGCGGCTATGGCTACGGCAATCATGTCGTCGCCAGCAGCTGGAGATACCTGTCTCGTCGTGAAAAACGCCAGCGGCAGCTGAAAAATACCGAGTACCATTAATATTACGGGTACCCACCAGGCAAACATTAAATTAAAAAAGGCCAGGACGGAGTCGGCCAGTGCAACCAGAAAGGCAAGCAGTAAAAGAAGTATGCCGGCATTGATTAAGAGCGCATAGTATTTGGGTATGCGAGCCAGTAACTGAAAGACATAGGCAGCATCATGGTGTGCACTGATTATTATTTGCTGCTTCACTTCGCCTTCGGGTTCGATGGAGCCAAACACATTTAGGCCGGTGGCTTTGGGAAAGTATGAGTCGAGCAGCTCCCAATAGCGGACGAACTGCGCGTAAAACATGAAAATCGCAATCGCGTAGACAACCAGCGCAGTAAGGGGGAAGTCGAAAAATAGTAAGACGGCACCGATAAAGTAGAGGATAACCAGTACGGGAATGTATTTTAGGAAGCTCTTGGGGTGGATGACGAAATCTTCTATGTGTACCGAGCCTGGATCGCAGTACTTGGCAAATTCCTGTTTAATCCGCTCGGCGGTTTTGTGACAGGCTTCAGTGCCTGCCAGCCGGTTGGGATAGCCCTCTACAATTTCATCGGTGAACTTGTATACGTGGCGGACATGATTTTTGGTAATTCTTAGGCCGGGGGCTTTCATGCCGTGTAAATGTTAAAGTACTTAGCCCCTAATGTCAATGCGGTATAGGAATCAGTGTGTAAACTCAAGCTCGGCATGGCAGGAAAGATACAGGCCCCAATGTGGTAAACTATAACTGAACGGAGTTTAAGGAGGACGTTTATGGCAACAAAAGATGAATACAAACGTCAGTTAACTATTCTTATAATATCTTTTCTGGCCGGCTATTTAGGACTGGATCGTTTTTATCGGGGAGAAGTGGGGCTGGGCGTAATTAAGCTGATAACAATTGGTGGCTTCGGCGTCTGGTATCTGGTAGATCTGGCTATAGCCGCCTACAGATTCGGGCAGGTCAGCTAAAAAAGTTATGATTAAAAACTAAAGGTCAAAAGTAATAGATAATCTATCACTTTTCGTTCATGTCGCTGGATTCAGTACACGCCCCAGGAATATAATCGTCCCGGTCTGAATATCTCGAATGAGAAAGATAAAAGGCCGATTTATATCCATGGTAATTATCTCTTCCGGCGGCGGTGCGCTGGTAACACCGACGATAACAGCTGTGGCAGCAGCGGCCTCCGTGCCAGCTTCGTCAACTGCAACGAAAGCCTGGTGAATAACGTCGGATATAAACAGATCGCATTTACCGTCCATGCCGGAAAAATTTGCATATTCGGCGGAACAATCGGTAGACAGGGGCGGATTGAATGCCACCGGCATACCCATCTGGCTCAATGCCTTGTTTAAATTGAAACTGGATGTGAATTTTACTTTGGGCATGCTCAGGATAACCTTTTTATATTCAAGTGACTGAATAATTCCCGCGACTTTGCCAGCATCAAGTGATTCTTCGAACGACGCAAACTGACCTTCTTTCGGCAGCAGAACTACCATAGAGAGCTCGCGCCCGTCGTAGGGCAATTCTATGGCCTGATAATCGTTGCTTTCTGCATATTGAAACCGTTCAGTTTGATGCATCATAGGCACTGTGACCTCTTTGCCACCGAGCAAATGGAAAGTATCATCTGCGGTCGCTTCCCTATGGAATTGATACTGCCAGGCAGCATTGAAATAGATAGCATTGGTCAGAACCAGGCGGGTAAATGCGTTGATAGCGCCCCGTGGAATCAGGTCTTTAATTTTGCCTTCCGTCTGGTCGCTCACCCAGTCGTTGATGGTTACGCGTGACGGTTCCGGTTCGCCCCTGAAATCAAGCAATCTGATGCCGGCACCGTAGTTTTCAGCCAGTGTATCCAGAAAGTCTTGCAGAAAAGTGAAGTCCTTTTGTCCCCAGATAGCATTCACAATGTTAAGTTTAAAGCCCTTGCCCTCGGTTCCTTTGGCGCCCTGACCACGCTGGCTGAGTTGTAAATCTAGGCTGTTAAATGCGGTATTCAGGTTATCATCGGGCAGGGTAAAATGTAGCGTGTCTGCCATTTGCTGTGCCGTACTATTCCGGGCGCCCGCATAGGTCATAGCCAGCGCCAGAGATATACTGTACGGTGATAAAAACATGTTGGTATCACCCTTAAGTGTTTGGTATGCATCGAAGGCAAAGGCGTTGTTGTCGTCTGCCAGTGCCGCCAGGTCTGACTGACTGGTGACCGGAGAAGTAATCCTCTGTTTACCTGACTGAAGTTCCTGACCTACCTCGGTCGAGGGTGGTAAAGAGGGCATCACGCAGGCAAAACTGCTGATGACCAGTAACGCAGCCAAAATAACAGAAACTAACATGTAGCGCTTCATATCTGGTTACCTCCTGAGTTGTAAATACTATTCTACTCTCTAAAGTAATATACGGATAACTTGGAGAAGTATTACAAGGGATCATATTTAAAAACTTGCTCCTCCCCGCCGAACACAAAATAAAATACTGATTCTGCCCCTGCTGACATCTTACTGGCTGAATCAGGTGCATTTTCACAGGGGGTTTTATATGGTCGGGGTGGGCGGATTTGAACCGCCGACCACCTGAACCCCATTCAGGTGCGCTACCAGGCTGCGCTACACCCCGCGTGGCTTTGATTCAGTCAATATGGTATCATAAGTGCTTACTTGAGACAATACACTTGTATTTATTTTTTGTGTCAAGGAGAGTCTAAAGTTGGCCAAGAAACATATAAAAGCTGAAGTAAAACCGGTGCTGACGAAGAGGCAGTTGTCCAGGCATAAGCGTCAGCAGCGAATTCAGCACATAATCTATATCACAGGGGCGGCATTTCTAGTTTTGCTGATAGCTTTCTTGGGTTACGGTACCTGGAATGAACAGATAAAACCGTATCATCAACCTGCGGTTGAAATAAACGGGGTCACTTACGATATGGATTACTACGTAAAATTACTTAGCCTTTATAGCACGGGCAAAGATGCTACCGAGACAGCAAATACTGCGGACAGCCTAATAAACTTGCTTCATTACAACCAGGCGGCCATGAAAGCGGCGCCGGAACTGGGCATCGATGTCAGTGATAAAGATGTAAATGACGCGCTAAAAAATAGTGGTGTAGCCAATAATGATGTTAACAGGGATGCCTTTAAGGCTACACTGCTTATAAACAATTTGATTCAAAACTATTTCGATAAGCAGGTGCCGACCAGTGTAGAGCAGGTTTATACGCAGGCAATGCTGGTAGAAAGCGCCGATGTGGCAGAGAAAGTAAGAGGCAGGTTGGCCGCGGGCGATAATTTTACTGCACTAGCCGGCTTTTATTCACAAGATGACCTTACTAAAGGTGTCAGTGGTGATGTGGGCTGGCTGCCAAAGGGATTCGCAGACTTGATGCTAGGTAGCGCGGCAAACTCACCATTGAAGGATATTCCATTTACGCTGCAAACAGGAGAAGTAAGCCAGCCGATTTTCGATGGGACGGCAACGAAGTCAATCGGTTACTGGGTGGTACAGGTGACGGAACAGGACCCAGACAAGGGTAATCATGTTAGGGGCATTCTTGCGAGCAGCTACCATGATGCAGAAGTGATAAAGGAAAAGATACTGGCCGGAGACGATTTCGCAACACTGGTGAAGACCTATTCACAGGATGCGACCAGCGCGGCCAATAACGGCGACATCGGCTGGACAGGGAATAACAGTATCAGCAATAGGGTGGTTTTGGCTTTAGCTATGCCGTTGCCGGTCGGTGATGTGAGCAAACCGGGGTCTGATACCTCTGTCAAGACCGTCGGTGGCTTTTGGCTGATCAAAGCTGTAGCCAGAGATGATAACCGCATCCTTGATGACAGTACCAGGACAATGATAAGGACGAGCCTTTTTGAAAAATGGATTGACGAGAAGATGAAGAACGACACTGTCACAACGTTGCTTACCGACGAGCAAAAGGCCTGGGCGATAAACGTCGTCGTTAAAAGCAGGGGGTAAACTAATCATGGGGGCCAAAAAAATCATAAATATTGGTCTTATGGGCTTGGGTGTTATAGGTGGCGGAACGGTTAAGGTATTGATGGAAAAACCAGACACCCTGGCTAGGGAAGCCGGTAGTAAGCTAGAGTTGGTAAAGGTGCTTGAGAAGGACCAGAAAAAATATGGTGCTGTGGGCGTTGACCGCGCTATTTTTACCGGCAAATTCGACGAGTTAATACGAGACCCGGAAATCGATATAGTCGTTGAGCTTATGGGTGGCGAGCATCCTGCCTTTGAATACATGAAAGAGGCTCTAAACCACGGTAAACACGTCGTCACTGCCAATAAAGAGGTTATGTCCAAGCACTGGGCGGAACTTCTCACTGCCGCCCGCGACAACCACGTGAATATTCGCTACGAAGCCAGTGTCGGCGGTGGTATACCGCTTATAGCTCCTTTCCAGGAAGACCTGATAGCTAATGACGTTTCGTCAATCTATGCTATCGTAAATGGAACCACGAACTATATTTTAACCCGCATGGCTAAGGAAGGGCTGGATTTTTCGGTAGCCCTTAAAAATGCGCAGGAATTAGGTTATGCCGAAGCTAATCCGACCAATGACATCGAAGGAATAGACGCAGCTTACAAACTGGCCATACTGGCGACCATCGCTTTTGGCACCGAAGTAAAGCCTGACAGTGTCTATCACGAAGGCATTTCACGCCTCCAAGCCCGAGATTTCCGCTATGCGCGGGAGCTCGGCTATGCTATAAAGCTTCTCGCAATAGCTAAAAAATCGGATAATGCCATAGAAGCCCGTGTACATCCTGTCTTTATACCAGAGGATTCATTGCTGGCTAAGGTAGACGGCGTCTTTAATGCTATCCTGGTGGAAGGTGACCTGGTAGGCCAGGTAATTTTTTATGGTCAGGGAGCTGGCCCACGGGCAACCTCAAGCGCCGTTATTTCCGATATCATCAAGATAGCCCAGGACATCAATAATGGGAATGCCAGCTTGCCCAGATTGCCATTCGCTCCTGAGCGCAAAGTTATGCCGATGGCTAAAATTAATACCAGATACTATATGAGGATGAGCGTTGCTGACCAGCCCGGTGTACTGGCTCAGATTTCCAAAATCCTTGGAGACAATGCTATTAGCATATCCTCTGTAATTCAGAAAGAGACCGATGCCTCCACCAGGGTGGCCGAAATAGTGATAATGACTCACCCAGCCGAGGAGCAGGCGGTACAGAAGGCACTTAAGGAGACCAAGCGTCTGGGTGTAGTTAAAGAAATAATCAACTTTGTCAGGGTTGAAGCCCAGGAGTAGATGTGGAACGCGGCGTTTTATTCAGATATCGTGATTTTCTACCTGTGACTTCAGCTACCCCCATTATAACGCTGGGCGAGGGCAGTACTCCGCTGATCAGGTCACTTTATCTGGAGAAGAAGCTTGGCTGCGGAGCGCTGTATTTCAAACTCGAGGGCTGCAATCCCACTGGTTCCTTCAAAGACCGGGGTATGGTAGTGGCCATTGCCAAAGCGGTTGAAGAAGGGAGCAAGAGTGTAATTTGTGCTTCGACCGGAAATACCAGTGCTTCGGCTGCCGCCTATGGGGCCAGGTTCGGACTTGATGTGGTGGTTGTAGTGCCGAAAGGTAAAATCGCATTGGGTAAGATGGCCCAGGCGATTGCATACGGAGCCAGGATTATCTCTGTACAGGGCAACTTTGACCAGGCGCTACAAATAGTACGAAATCTTGCTGAAAAACACCCGGTGACGCTGGTAAACTCGCTGAATCCCTATCGCATTCAGGGGCAGAAGACTGCGGCCTTCGAGATTGTAGACGAGCTCGGTGATGCACCGGACTATTTTTTCATTCCTGTTGGCAACGCGGGTAACATTACTGCTTACTGGAAAGGTTTTACGGAATACAACAAGGCGGGCAGGTCCAGCCGAACTCCCAAAATGATGGGATTTCAGGCAGAAGGAGCCGCGCCCATAGTCAAAGGTAAGGTGATAGATAAACCGAAAACCTTGGCCACGGCGATTCGCATTGGTAATCCTGCCAGCTGGAAATTGGCAGTAGCGGCTCGAGACGAATCCGGCGGCGTAATCGATTCCGTGACTGATGATGAGATTGTTGACGCATATAAGCTGCTGGCCAGCAAGGAAGGCGTTTTCGGTGAGCCGGCGTCGGCTGCTTCCGTAGCCGGACTTATTAAGACGGTAGGCAATGGATTGAAACTTGCGGATAGAAAAGTGGTCTGTATAATTACCGGCACCGGTCTAAAAGACCCAAGTCTGCCGGCAAAGTTTGCCAAGCCATTCCCGGAGTTACCGGTTGACATAAAAGTGGTTGAAAAATCTCTGGGCTGGACTTAAACTAACGGGGCAGTTTAAAGGAAACCTATCAGTGTCAAAAGTGACGTCTATCGGCGTCGGTGAGTTCTATCAGCATTATCCCAGAGTGGCTGCTATACTTACTGTTAACTGCAGAGGGAAAAAGAATGCCATGGCGGCTGCCTGGCATAGCTCCATTTCATTCAAGCCGCCGCTATATGGGGTAGCCCTAGCTCCTAAAAGGTACACCTATGGTCTTATCGTCGAATCCGGTGAATTCGGCATTAACTTTATGCCCTTTGAATCCGCCGAGCTTATAGCTTCAGTCGGCGGTAGCGGAGGCAGTCAAGTAGATAAATTCCGTAAATTTAAACTGTTACAGGAGAAGCCATTAAAGACGCATGTGCCGATATTAAAAGAGGCTTATACTGCCTATGAATGCAAGCTTGTGGATAACAAGATATATGGCGACCACGCCTGGATGGTCGGTGAAATTGTTGCAGTACACTTTAATAAAAATATGTTTACCGAAAAAGGTACGCTTGATGTTGGTAAGTTGAATCCGGCGCTTTATATGGGAGCCGAACTTTACATAACTACTAGTAAAGAATCGGAGCGATTTCTGGACCGCGAGACATACGGTAAGCGTTAGATAATATAGCTGAATAGGAGATAGAAGTGGTTGATATAGAGAAAGTTGAAGCTGCGGTACGTACTGTAATTAGAGCAATAGGTGAGGATCCGGAAAGGGAAGGCCTGCGTGGTACGCCTCAACGTATCGCCGATATGTACACGGAGCTATTTGCTGGTGCGGATATGGATGCCAAGGCGGAACTGACCGTAGGCTTTGAGGTTGGGCATCGCGAAATGGTGATATTGAGGGATATTCCTTTTTACTCCATGTGTGAACATCACTTGCTGCCATTCTATGGAGTAGCACACGTCGGTTATATCCCTAATGAGGAGGGGAGGGTTGTGGGCCTGAGCAAACTGGCACGGGTAGTGGAAATATTCGCTAAACGGCTTCAACTGCAGGAGAGAATGACCTCACAGATTGCTGACGCTATTATGGAAGCGTTACAGTCTGATGGAGTGGCTGTTGTGGTTCAAGCAGAACACCTATGTATGACCATGCGCGGCATAAAAAAGCCGGGAAGCAATGTAATTACCTCGGCAACCAGAGGACTTTTTCGCAGCAGGTCGGCCACGCGCGCTGAGTTCCTGTCCTTAGTCCAGGGCAGATAATCGAAAGACCAGTAGCCGGCAGATTTCTTAGCAGTGCTACTCATATGCCAGTGTTTCCTGAACGCTCATATTCATTGCCTGGCGAGCCGGCAGCAAACTGGCGATAACGGATATAATCATAACTATTAACAACCAGATAATTAAGCCCGAGAGAGAAAAAGTGAAATCAAGCGGGCGTTTAAAAAATGCATAACCCAGCATGGCGTTGAACATGTAACTGAACGGTATACTGCAGGGGATGGCTAGCAGCCAGCTTAAGAAGCCAATTAGCATGCCTTCAGCAACAACAATGCCTCCCACCATCGGGCTGGTGGCACCGATAGAACGCATTACACCTATTTCGCGGGTCCTTTCCAGCACGTTCAAGCTCATCGTCCCGGCCAGTCCCAGACCGCCTATTATCGCCGCCATAAATGACATCAGCAACAAAAACCTTACCAGGAAGTCCATCCGGCTGGTACTCGACTGTATGATGTCGGCTATGGTGATTGACTTACTGACCCCTATGCCGGCGGTTTTAAGCCGGTCCTCAAGCGTCTTTACCATTTCCCCCTGGGAGCCGATATTACGGTCCTGTGTCCTTATGAACACGGAGGAAGCTTCTCTGTAAGTATGCTTAATATGTGATACAAAGTCGAAAGAGGCGTATCCTGTGGTGTCGTTGGGCGTAAAAACTATCCCCATTACTTTGCATTTGTATTTGTCGTTGCCTTGTTTAACCTCTATCTCATCACCTGCGTGAATATCCGGTTCTTTTCTGACGAGTTCGTTGCTCAGGATTATGCCGTTTTTATCGCCTTCCTGCAGCCATCGTCCTGAAAGCAACGTGGGTTTGAAAAAGTCTGTCTCCGGCGGTAAACCACCAAGGCTGAATGTTGCTCCCTCCGTGCCGTCCGGTTTTATGCGTTGCACCTGTGTATACGTACGGGCTTCTGCCTGGCCTATATTTGATATCTGTTCAACCCTGTGTTCGGCCATGCGGCTGCCGTAATTACCGTCGAAAATGAGCACTATATCAAAATTGAACATTTGCAATACATCGTAGAGCCTGGCTGTCATGGCGTCCCTGACATTTATGATGCTTATGAACAGCGTGCCTGCCAGTATGAGGGTGCCAAGGGTCATAAACAGACGGCCTCTTCGTCTAAATGTGTTTCGAATAGACAGCAGAAGCGGGCGCGGCAGACCGCGAATGCGCAATATCAGGCTTCCCAGCCAGCCCTCCCTGCTTTTGCTGGTTATTCCGTAATTGCTGATAGTCTCCCAGGCGCTAACTTTGACTCCATTTAAAATAGGGACCAGAGCGGCCACCAGTGGGACAAATAGCGCTATTATCAGTTCGAGGATAAAAATACGCACGGGCATATGAAACTGATAAATATTTATATTTAAGAAATGGGCCATAATGGAGGTAAAGAAGTAAGCCAGAAATGAACCGATAGGCAGCGCTACCAGCAACGCCAACAGACCAAAGCACATCACCAGCGCTACATAAACGCCGACAATCTGATCTGCCTTGGCACCTATGGCCTTCATGATGCCGATTTGGCGTCGTTGCTGGGCCAATATACCTGTTATGGTATTTATCACCAGGAATCCGCTGAGGAATAACGAGAAGACGCCGACGCTGCTCAAGATAGCTACCAGGCTGGCCATTGATGTTTCCGCCCAGTGCTCGCCCGGCTCGCGAACGACAATTGAACCAACGATAAACCCGTTGTTGCGTAGCTTGTCCTGCAGTTCGTTTGAGAGTTTCTCCAATTTGGCACGTGTGTCGAAGTCGCTGCTGGCGACCAGCTCGAGCTGGTTATAGGAATGAGGGAAACCCAGCCATTCCATTGTGTCAGTCGAGACATAAGCGGTAATATCAGGCCACAGATTTGCCGGTATTGCCTTCAGGTCATGGACTACACCGCCTACTTTGAGCGTGCGCTGCCGTCCATTCGGCAGTTCGATGATAACATCGTCACCTGCATGAACACCGATTAATGGGATTGCCGACCGTTCGAAGAACACCTCTCTCTTTTTAGGTGGGAATGTCCCCGATTCCAAAATGAGCTGGTTGACCTGCATGCTTTCATAATCATCGAAGGCGTAGATATCGAGGCTAAAGTTTTTATCTCCCCGCACCAACCTGGCCGATCGCAGTGACTGCCCCTGTGCATAGTTAATGTTTTCTTGATGTCTTGCCCATCTGACAAGGCTGTCGTCAAAAGGTGAAACACCAAGGGAAATAGTCGACGGATTGATTGCCTGGTACTGAGTACTCATCTCGGCCAGGAATACTTCCCGGCTGATGAAAGCGCTGCTGAATGCAAAGATGCCGACGGCGATGGCGAAAACAACCAGCACAGTCCTGGTCTTGTTCTTCCATATGTCCCGGAGTACTTTTCGCCAGCGGGGATTAAGCATTACTAAGCTACCTTTGGTTCTCCTCGTTCTGTTTTAGGCGCTGCACTGCTACATCATTTATCGCTTGTTTCATTGACTCAGATTCATTGATGAGCCGGTTGAAACTGTCGCTGTCCAGTATTGCCACCTCTACAGGCTGGTCGGCGGCTGCACGGACGGTGGCGATGTTATCCCTGTGACCAAGCAATTCGACTTCTCCGAAATGCTGGCCGCTCTCGATATAGGCTGCCGTGTAATCGCCTTTATCTTTTGCAGTCAGGACAAATTCGGCACGGCCGCCAATGACCAGATAGAATTTATCTGCGGGTTCGCCCTTGCGTACTATTACATCGCCGGCTGGATATGTGCGAAACGTCATTTTGGACGTACCCCATATGAGCTGTTGCTGTGTCAGGGATGGAAAGGCGCCGGCTAGATATTCTTCAAAAATCTCGCCGTCGGCGATGTGAATTGTGCGCTTGGCTTTCCTAGCCAGATCATTATCGTGCGTTACCATCAGTATGGTCTTGCCGCTGTCCACAAGGTCCTCGAAAACTTGAAACACCACCTCTGAGGTTTTGGAGTCCAGGTTGCCGGTTGGCTCGTCAGCCAGAATAATCGGCGGGTCGTTTGCCAGCGCCCGGGCTATGGCCACTCGCTGCTGTTCACCACCCGAAAGGGTTGAAGGCAATTTGTCGGCATGTTCCGCAAGTCCTACTTTATCTAACAGTTCGAGCGCCCGTTTCTTACGTTCCCCTACGCTGAAAATGTTACAAAAGTCCATGGGCAGCATAATATTTTCAGCTGCTGTGAGTAATGGAAGCAACTGAAAGAATTGAAACACGATACCGAGGCTATGTCCTCTTAGCCTGGCCATTTTGCTCTCGCTCAAACCGCATATAGGCGTTCCAGCAATATAAACTTCGCCGTGAGTGGGACGGTCGATGCCGGCAATCATGTTTATCAGAGTGGACTTGCCGCTGCCTGATTTGCCGATAACGGCGATGAATTCTCGTTCGCTTATTGTCAGGTTTACATCGCGGAGTGCAATGAAGTCGCCGGCTTCGGTTTTATATGCCTTAATAACATTATCGACGTGTATAAGATGTTCGTCGGCTTGATTTCCATCGTCCTTCCCAGAATCACCTTTCGCGTTCTCTTTTAATTTCGATTTTGCCATCAACTTTCTCCTGGAAAGGCGCTATTCATGACGCAAAGCCTCGATAGGGTCGAGCCTTGCGGCTCTGTAGGCTGGATAAATACCTGAAGCCAGGCCGACTACAACAGCTACCGTCAGTGCGATTATTACAATGTCGATTGACATAGGTGCTTTTACAGGGTAAGGACCCAGCTGTACGCCGGTAATCAGACGGGTCGCGATAGCAGCCAGAATCAGTCCGATAATGCCACCGGAAAGACTGAGCATGGCCGATTCCACCAGAAACTGGCGCAGTATGTCCCGGCGCTTGGCGCCGACAGCTTTACGTATGCCGATTTCGCGTGTGCGTTCCGTTACCGAGACAAGCATTATATTCATGATGCCGATGCCGCCGACAACAAGAGAAATTGCGCCCACAAAGCCCAAGAAAACCTGCATGATACCGAGCACCTGACGCATGCTCTTCATTAATTCCTGCATATCGATGACGGTGAAGTCATCTTCTTCTCTTGGACCGATATGGTGGCGCTGCCGAAGTATAGCCGTGACTTCTTCTCGCGCGCTGCTTATCTGATCGGTGCTTATAGCCTTGACGGCTATAGTTTGTATGGCTCGTCCACGTACGCTTGTCTCACCCAGAATCCTGGCCTGCATTGTGGTCAACGGAATCATGACAAAGTCGTCGGCAGAAGCTATAAAGCCACCTTTCTCCTGGAAAACACCGATGACTTTGAATTGACTGCCGGCGATACGTATGGTTTTATCTAAGGGATCTTCGGTGTCGAAAAGGTCGGTGGCTGTCTTGCTGCCCAATACCGCGACAGTAGCGCCTCTCTTAACATCGAGTTCCGAAATAGAAGTCCCGGCTGCCAAAGGGTAACTTATAATCTGCATGATATCGGGCGTTGCGCCCATGATGTCGACGTTTTTATTTTCGTTACCGTAAACGACTTTAGCCAGCTTCTCGCTTATGGGTGCCACTAAATCAACCGATGGGGTCCGGTTGGAATTAGCCAGTGCTTCGGCATCCTCCAGAGTCAGGCTTCCTGTGGCCCCTGTCATTCCTTGCCCCATATTAGTGGCGCTGGTGATGTAGATAGCGTTGGCACCCATGCTTTCAAAAATGCCGGTGATGTTGGCTTCATGCCCTCTGCCGAAGGACACCAAGAAGACGACAGCCCAGACTCCGATTACGATGCCGAGGATGGTCAAACCGGAGCGCAGTTTGTTGGTGTAAAGGACGTGCCAGGAATGGATGATGCTTTCCCAGATAGTCATCTTTCTCCAGGTTAATAACTAATAGTAATTAAATAAAATTAATATCATTTATACGGCAGGCTTATTCTAGAAAGATGTCGCCGTTCGACTGCGGGTCGGCTCAACAACAACCTTTTCTCCCTCACTGAGTCCGGAGACTATCTCGGTGAACTGGTCGTTTTGAACGCCTATCTCGACCGGCCGCTTTTCCGTAGCCATCGTTTTTTCATCTCGCACTAAATCAACGTAATAGTTACCCGCCGAGCCTTTGATAGACCGGTTGGGCACTAACAGCACGTTCTCATGTTTCTCCACGATTATGTTAGCGGTGGCCGTCAGGCCGCCTTTAAGCTCAGTTTCCGTAGGGTCTAGTGTAATGGTAACGGGGAATTCTACAACTCCGGTTGTCTGGTTGCCAAAGGGTGAGATGAAGGTAACCTTGCCGGTCAACTCCTGACCCGGCAGGGCATCTACGATTAGAAAGGCTTCCTGGCCTACCTTCACCCTGTAGATATCAACCTCGTCAACAACGCCCTCCATTTTTACGGTGCGCGTGTCTATCAGGTAAACAGCGGTTTTTGATGAATAGTCGAAAGACGAGAGCTGGTCGTTTTCCTTGACGCCGACATCAACCACCGTGCCCTCGAAAGGCGCCAGTATCTCCGTCTTCATGAGCGCGTCCTTGGCATTTTTCAACTCAGACTCGGCCAGCTGGATGTTCAGGTTGGCCGACCTCAGCGCTTGCAGATTGACGCCGGCCCGGAATGTCATCTCATTGTTTTCCAGTATCGTCCGGCTCATGTCCACATCGTGCTGGGCCATGCGCAGCAGCGTGGCCAGCTCCAGTTCGTCACAGCCCTCGGTCTCTTTGCATAGCTGTATCTTCAGGAGGTTTTCTTCGACCTGTTTCAGCCAGTCGAGGGTGGTGGAGGTATCGGGATAGGGGACCGGCATCAGGCCAGTTGTGGGTACATCGGGACCAAAAACCCACTGAATGAGAGTTTCAGGGGGAGGATTCGGATTTGGAACTGATACGGGCTTCCAAGTATAACCTTGAGTCATCAATTGTCCGCAGCAGGCACCAATTCTCTGCGATACTCGTACGCTTCCACTAAGGCCTTTTACCAGAAGATGTGTATCGCTCAGCTTTTTTTGCTCTTTGTCTAGTTCATATTTTGCCTGGGCATAATCGCCCTGCTCAATAAGCGCCTGTATACTGGCTAACCGAGTCAGGTCTTGCCCCAGTCGCTCGATAGCAGCCGTGATATCAGGATAGTTATCCACGGGTGTGCCCAGCAGCGGGTCAACGCCGTATCTGGCAGCAGCTATTTCCGGTATGTTGAACATTTCGTAGCTGGCCTCAAGGTCATGTATGGCCAGGCGTAACTCAGCGGCCGCATCCTGGTATTTGTCCTGCCCCAGAAATTCCTGCGCGGTCCCGAGCTCTTCCTGGGCTTGCTCTACCCGGAGGACGGTGCTGGTATCCGGATAATTCTCAGGAAGACCCATTAGAGCCGGATGTATCTTTTCCAGCAGCTGGTTCATGGCCAATTCGACATTGTACTGGGCCGAGGCAATGGCCAATTTTTGGGTGGTATCGTCGAGCTTGGCCAGCAGTGTTCCTTCTTTTACTTTTTGTCCCTCGACCACGAAAATCTGTTTGACCGTGCCCGGGGTGCCGAACTTCAGGTGGACATCGTGCGGCATATCCAGATTACCGTCAGCGGATATGGTGAGCAGCAGGTCGCCGCGTTTCACTTCGGCTAACTGTTTCTGACTCGTTTCCGATGTTTTAGCGCCGCAGCCGGCAAACAGGACTGCGGAAAGGACAATGAGGATAACGATTGCCGTGGTCATTCTGTTTTTCATTTATATGCTCTCCATCATAATATTTACCAGGATTAATACTGTGTCGATAGACACTGCTGTGGAGACTTCGGATATTTTCGAGGCATTATAGCATAAAAAGTGTATTGGTTATTCGCTTCTAGAACCACGATTTATATTTACAGTGTGCTATACTTTAACGCGGGAACAAAATGAGAAATAAACAGGCTATACCTGCATTTGTTTCTGAGATAAAAGGATTTCTCGACGAGGACGAGGGATTGAGATTATTCGAGCTGGCACTGGAAGCCTGTTCGCTCGGTCCCTGTCTGGAAATCGGCAGCTTTTGTGGCAAGGCGACCGTATATCTCGGAGCTGCCTGTAAACTGAAAGGGAAAACATTGTTCTCCATTGACCACCACCGTGGCAACGAGGAACAGCAACCGGGTCAGCCATATTATGATGCTGAACTAATGGATAACAGGTCGGGCGTAATCGATAGTTTTCCTTATTTCCGGGCTGTCCTAGAAAGAGCGGAGCTTAGTGACGTCGTGGTCCCGATAGTAGCCAAATCCAATGTCGCGGCCAGGGATTGGACAACGCCTTTAGGACTGGTCTTTATCGACGGCGGTCATTCCTATGAAACGGTTGCAGAGGACTACAATTTGTGGCATAAGCACCTGTTGCCCGGAGGCTTTCTTGCCTTCCACGATATTTATCTTGACCCGTCCGAAGGCGGACAGGCGCCTCGCCAGGTCTATACGCAGGCACTGTCATCAGGAATGTTCGAACGGAAAAAGATGACAAAGACGCTGGGTGTATTACAACGCCGCCCCGTGGTGGTCAAGAAGTAGGCTTGTGGCGGACATAGGTCTGAGCATATCGGCTGCCAGCACTACAGCGGCCGACGTCCAGGTTGGTTTTTCCTCAGGCCATATTTCTTTTGTCGGCAGTGCCATGCCATAAAAATAGGCGCCGTCATTATCCCGCAGCTGGTGAATCCAATTAAAGACGGTGGCAGAATCCTCGTATTGGCCGTGCACCGCCAGCGATATTACCAGTTCGCTTGTCTCAGCCGCCGTGACCCATCCCTGTTCCAGACTGCAGAGACAGCCGAATCCATCGATGACAAATTTATCCCAGCCGCTCGATAGGCGGTTTCTGGCATCATCACCATTGATGACACAGCACAAAGCAGGGTAATACCAGTCCATAGCAAAGGTGAACTTATTTTCCTGTTGCGTACCGAATTCACAGGGCATTTTCTGGATGGCTTTAGCCAGGGCAACATTGGCTGTTTTCCAGTCAGCCCGTTCTTCGCCTAAAATTGAAGCCATGGAAAGTGCGCTTTTAATGCTTAAATATGTTGAGCTGCAGCTGCTTATGAGGGCCGTTGGATAGATGACGCCGGCGCTATCTCTGGCCCAATAGATTTCGCCCTCCGGTCCTCGCATGTCCAGGACGAAGTCTATGGCTGCCTTGACCGAAGGCCACATTTTCTTAAGAAAAGAAAAATCTCTGGTGATCAGATAGTGGTGCCATACGCCAACGGCAATGTACGAAACACTATGCGAGACCTTATGGACCTCGAGCGGCTGGCCGTCTTTGTAGGAGGCGTACCAGCTGCCATCTTCCAGTTGAATTTCCGAAAGCCAGTCATAAGCGCGCTCAGCTTCGCCATGAAAATTGCCAACGTCTATAGCCATGGCACTTTCAACATGAGTCCATGTATCCGTAAGCCCACCCTGGAACCAGGGTATCGAGCCATTAGACTGCTGCACGGCCACGATGGAGCCAATCGTGGGTTTCAGATATTCTTTGGACAAGCAATTATCAAGATTAAGTGTCATTCGGACTGCTCCTTATGTAAGAAATCACTGTGCTTCAAGGTGTCTCCATCGATTAATGGCCTCTTGATAGACCTCCGTAGTTTGCAGTGCGGTGTTCTTCCAGTTAAACATTGACGTCACCCGACGGTAGCCCATTTCGCCAAGTTGTCTGCGCCTCTCCGGATTATTCATTAGACCTGAGATTGCTTTTACCAGAGCCTCCGAGTCAGCCGGTGGCACAAGCACGCCAGCGTTCCCGACAATCTCAGGTAAAGCACCGGCTGTTGTCGATATAACGGGCGTTCGGCAGCACATGGCTTCAGCCGCAGGAAGCCCGAATCCTTCGTAAACCGATGGGACCACAACCATTGTAGCCGATGAGTAATGGCGAACCAGGTCCGCAGTATCCACGTGTCCCAAATGGGTAACGCAATCGGCGATGCCAAGACTGTCAATCATTCCCTGCGTATAGCCGTTTTTCATTTGCTTGCCGACTATGGTTAGCCGTACCGGATGTTCCGCCTTCAAGGATGCAACTGCCTCCAGCAGATACTTCAAGCCTTTCAAGGGTACGTCGCCGCTGTTGATTGCCAGTAAGTGATTTTTCGATCGTTCCACATCGGGCATATTGTGAAAAACCGAAGTATCGACGCCATCGTAGATTACCCGGAGATTTTCCTTCGGCAACTTGAAGACGTCTAGAATCTGGCGGTAGGAATTTTGCGACCCTGTGATGAAATGCGAAAGTTTTTTAGCAACCTTGATTTGCATACTGGCAAATGCGTACCAGCGCTTGATACCCATCTTTTTCCATAAAGATTCGGCTGCTTTAACTGCCAGGTCTCGGTCGATAGCGATAGGGTGATGAATGGTGGTTACCACCGGAACACCGAGTCTCTCTATTTTGGGTATGCTGTATGAGAGGCTCTGATTGTCGTGGATGACATCATATTTCTTATACCGGCCGCCGTTTTGCAAATAATTATAAGCCCTCATGCCGAAGGTAAGCGGCTCGGTAAAGAATCCACAGCTCTCGCCGAGCCATTCAACGACATTTGCTGTTGAATTTAACTTTGTAGGGCTTATGAACAGACGTTGTCTTTCCGGAAGTGTATACAGGTCCAAACTGGGCAACTTGATAAGGTCTATGCCTTCGTCCAGCTCAGGATATGGTGGTCCGGCAATGACGTCTACATGATGGCCGAGGTCTTTAAGAAAGCGGCTCAGATAGCGGACGTAAATACCTTGTCCGCCTGAATAGCGATAGCATCTATAGCTAAGCAAGCATATGTGCATGTGATAATTTTACTTTTCCTTAAATTACTAAAAAATAAAGCACAAAAATACGAAGTCATTTTACATATGTTCTCAGGATATATCAATAGGAGTTAGGTCAGGTATGTGTCAGTACTGAATAGCAGGTTTCAGCATTTCTAATGCCTTCTGATAGCCTATGGCCTGGTTATAAACGTCCAACGTCTGTTTAGCAGTATTCCTCCAGTTAAAATTACGTAGGATTCTGCGTCGACCGGCACTGGTAAGCTGCAGGCGTTTCGATGGATTGATGATCAGCATTGAAATGGCCTCGACCAGCGCTTTGATATCGGCTGGGGGTACCATTAAGCCGGCATCTCCGACCACTTCAGGCAACGCGCCGGCCGTTGTGGAAACGACCGGAGCACCGCAGGCCATAGCCTCTGCTGCAGGCAAGCCAAAGCCCTCATACACCGATGGGATTACGACGATTGTAGCCAATCGATACTGGTTTACTAATTCAGGCGTATCTATCTCGTCAATAATCTTTACGTAGTCCCTTATGGCAAGTGTATCTATTAGCCGTTGAGTCGTTTTATTGTCCGTGCCTTTAGCCACCACGACCAGATCCAGACGGTGCTGCTGATTTAGCACTGCCAGTGCTTCCAGTATATAACGTAAACCTTTAACTGGCGTGTCCCGGCTGATAACTACCAGAAGCCTGTTATCCAGACGCTGAACCTTTGTAGACGGACGGAAAATATCCGTATCTATCCCGTTATAAATTACCCTTAAACGGTCCTCCGGCAAACCATACGTTTCAGCAATATGCTGGCGGGCTGTTTCCGAAACTGTGATGATCTGAGATAGCTTTCTGGCCACTTTAATCTGCATATTTATGAAAGAAAACCATCTCCTGAGACCCAGTTTATCTTTTAGCGACCTTGCTGATTCGATAGCCAGGTCGCGGTCTATGGTAACGGGATGGTGGATCGTTTCAACAACCGGTAGCCCGAGCTCCTGAATTTTCAGTATTCCATATGACATGGTCTGATTGTCATGGATAACGTCATATCTGTTTCTACACATGCGGATAAGGTCATAAGCTCTCATACCAAAGGCCAAAGGTTCCGAGAAATAACCACTCATGGTACCGGCCCATTCCATGAGACTGGCCAGCGTATTTAGCTTCCTGGGATCAATAAACAGCCGTCGAATCGAGGACATCGCGTACAGGTCAAGGCTTGGCAACTTTATCAGCCGCACTCCCTCGTCCAGTTCCGGATACGGCGGTCCGGATACAACGTCAACACCGTGGCCCAGGTCATGTAGCGCTTTACTGAGGTAGCGTAGATATATGCCCTGACCTCCGGAGTAGCGGTAGCTTCGGTAACTGAGCAAACAGATACGCATCTATATTAACCTATCGAAAAAAGGGAAGGGTGTAAAAATCTGTGACATTTTACCTGCGAATCCAACGTTAATCAATTTGAGCGAATTTTGTGTAACATATTTTGGAGGTGTTCAGAGTATATGACTCAAGAGGATTCTGAGGCCAATGATTATAAGTATTGTGCCTCCTATTGCCTCGGCGTACTTGCCAAGATAGGTTTTGACCCGTTTGCCTAATACAAAACCGGCTATGGTAACACCGAAGGCAATCACTCCAATAACCAGACAAGCAATGATTATATTTACTTTAAGGAAGGCAAATGATAATCCGACGGCAAGTGCGTCTATGCTGGTAGCAACTGCCAGAGTCACCAGCATGAGGCCCCTGCTGGTATCAATTTCCCTTGATTTTTCCGACGGACGAAAGGATTCCCATATCATCCTGCCACCTATTAACGCCAATAAGATAAATGCCACCCAGTGGTCGTATGCTGAGACAAGGTTTACCACAGTATGACCTACCAGCCATCCAATGGCCGGCATGATGGCCTGAAATACACCAAAGGTAAGAGCTGTACGCAGCATTGGAGCGAAAGAAGTGGTTTTGGTATGAAAGCTACTGCTGACAGCTACAGCGAAACAATCAGCAGATAAGGCCAAAGCTATAAGCAGTACGGAAAGAATGTCTAATTCAGGCATATTATCGAGATGGCTGCCAGGATGGGAGAATATGGCAGCAAATCACATCATTCACCCAGAAGGTGCAACACAATATCCCTGGACCTGGGCCGATTATCGAAGTCTACCACGATAATCTGTTGCCACGTTCCCAGCATCATTCTCTTGTTGGTAAACGGAATGACCAGCGATGGGCTCTGAAGCGACGCTCTCACGTGGGAGTAACCGTTACCATCGCCCCATCTCAGGTCATGCTGATATTTTATGTTTGATGGGACGTTTCGCTCCCACATTTCTTTGTAGTCACTGAGCACACCGCCCTCGTATTCGATAGTGGTTATGCCGGCGGTTGACCCGGTAATGAAAATAGTTGCCAATCCGCTTTGGATATCAGAATCATTTATTTCCCTGGCCACCTGTTCAGTGATATCTATCATATCGCAGTTTCCCCTGGTCTTGACGTGAATGGTCTTGCTTAATATGGTCATATTCTCACCTCCTCCAGCATGACTTCGTCCAGATCAAAAACAGGCCCATCGCGGCAGACCCGCCTCATGCCTTTTGCAGTCCTTATACTGCAGCCAAAGCAGGCTCCCACGCCACAGCCTATGGTCACCTCAAGCGATATTTGAACAGGTTTGGGCTTTTGCCAATGTTTGGTCTGTCTCGAGATAGACTGATACATAGCTATAGGTCCACAGGCAAAGATTTGGTCAGCCCAGTCGATGTATCCAGGCAAGATATCGGTTACTTTGCCCTTTTCTCCCTGACTGCCGTCTTCGGTAGCAATGACTGTCGTTATGCCCTCAGGTAAAAGTTCACGGGGATAAAGGCGGTTTTTACTGCGTGCACCCAGAAGCAGCTTAACTGTTTTGCCGTTTCTGACCCCTTCCTGCGCCATGAAAGCTAGAGGCGCAATGCCTATGCCTCCGGCTACGAGCAGCAGTTTATTTGAGGACGGGTACATAGAAAAGCCATTTCCCAGAGGACCCAGTAAGTCTACCTTTTCGCCTTTTTCCCGTTCGGAAAGCCATTTTGTGCCCGAACCGACGACTGCCAAGATGACGTCAATCTGCTTCTGTCCTTCGACCCGGTGGATACTAAGGGGACGTCGCAATAATAATTCTTGGGCGCAGCTTATGGTAACAAATTGTCCGGGCCTGGCTTCTGTTGCAATGACCGGGTCTTCCAGACGAATCAGGAAATGTCCTGGAATCAGCTCCTGGTTGGAGATTACGTTCGCCAGAACTTGCTGCAAATGGTTCGACGCCTCTCTTTAACTTTTACTGGATGTCAGCGTGATAGCTCTGTAACGACTTAACTTCCAGCTTACCATTGCGGTATGCAGATATGCCCTTGGCGGCCGCCACAGCAGCTGCCAGTGTCGTTATATACGTCACCTTATGCTTTATTGCTGTTTTGCGGATATACGAGTCATCGAACTTGCTCATTTTGCCACTGGGCGTATTGATGACAAGCTGAATTTCCTTGTTTTTAATTCCGTCGGCTATATTGGGGCGGCCTTCGTGCATCTTGAGTATTAGCTCAGACTTAATTCCATGCTTTGACAAAAATCTGTGAGTGCCGCGTGTTGCCCTTATTTTGAAACCAAGCTCGGAGAACCGTCTAGCCACCTCCAACGCTGCAGGCAATTCCTTGCTCAGCAGGCTAATGAGCATAATGCCTTCCGCAGGAAGTGTCTGTTGCGCCGCCATCTGCGCTTTAAAGAAGGCCAGGCCGAAGGAATTAGCGATTCCTAGTACTTCTCCGGTCGAGCGCATTTCCGGGCCAAGAATTGGGTCGACTTCGGGGAACATCGGAAACGGAAACACTGCTTCCTTGATGCCGAAATGCGGTATATAGCGTTGCTTGAGATTAAGCTCCGAAAGCTTTTTGCCGAGCATTATTTTGGTTGCCAGACGTGCCATGGAAACGTTGCAGACTTTGGATACCAGCGGCACGGTTCTTGATGCTCTCGGATTGGCTTCCAGAACGTATAGAATATCCCTGGCAATGGCATACTGAATGTTCATTAGACCTACTACATTAAGCTCGGTGGCGATG
>Ga0209610_1000274_pt1 | contig 26732 bp, 27 predicted proteins | sample LakKivw275mmetaG_FD_184137 | JGI IMG/M metagenome (GOLD analysis project Ga0209610, IMG submission 184137) | Anoxic lake water microbial communities from Lake Kivu, Rwanda to study Microbial Dark Matter (Phase II) - Lake Kivu water 275m metaG... | ecosystem: Environmental > Aquatic > Freshwater...
TTTTGTGAAGGGGAGTCTACCGTTATAAGGTCCGGGAATTTCTTTTCAATTTCAAGCAGCTCTTCGAATAACTTATCGTATTTAAAATCTGAAATTTCAGGACTATCAAGAACGTAGTATCTATAGTTATGATAGTTTATTAGATTCCTTAAGTCTTTTAGACGTTTTTCTGCATCTTCATGCGTAAGGTGTGATACATCAATTTTCATATATCACCCTCTTAATCTTTGTATATAAATTCCATTTTGTTTTTATTTATAAAGATCACAAGAGAGGATTTATCAGATATAAAGATTTGCGGTATTGAATCTGATGGGCATAGGTAAGAGCCTATTTCTTTATCTCTATTGTCAAAAAGATCTATTTTAAAAACAAAGGAAGCTGTTTCTTTCTGTGTTTTTTTGAAAAAGGAATATGTTTTGAAATTATCATTCCTTGAGAAATTAAATGCATTAAACCCGAATTCATTTTTAGATGCAACTTCTTCTCCTTTACTTGAATAGGTAAAGATTCCTTGATCTGTTGAAAGCGTTACTGTATCTTTCTCAACCGTTATATTATTTATATTCCCTTTAAAAGAAATCGTTTTAATTAAATTTAGATCTGAATCGTAGAAGTACACAGGAACCTGTGCCTCAGGGTCATCAGAATATTTATAACCTGCAATTATTCCATCAGTTCCGACAAAATAACCAAATATGTTATGTATAATCGAGACTTTTGTATCTATATTCGCGTCCTTTATAAAGCCTCCGTTCTCTATAAGATACACTTCTCCTCTTTCCCCTGCGTACAATATTCTGCCCTGAGTTGAGATATCAATAAAATTGTTTTCCCCAAGGTCATTTAAATTTTCAGTTTGTAATACTTTTCCCTTTAAATCCACTGTTAATGCTGTATAGGAAAGGTCATTGAGAGATTGGAAGACAAGTTTTATTTTTTCTCCTTCGAGGAAATCTCCCTTAAACGGAATATGATCTTTTAACCCCTTTGTAAGGATTGCATTACCATCTTTGTCAAAGATGTTAAATTCAATTCCTCCTATCAGGATGTAGTTGTTATCAGGACTTTTGTTTATATAGAATATATGGCATTGTAGGTTCTTCTGTAGCAAAATATTACCAGTGTTATCAAGAAAATAGATATTACCATCCGAAGTTGCAGTAACAATTTTGTTATTTATGCTTATTGCCGAAGCAATTGGCGTATCACAGCTCAGGACCTCTTTTGATGTTAACATGCCGCTAACAGTCTGTTTGTATCTTAATCCGAACAGTACTCCCACTACTGCAATAATTGCGATAATTGTATATAAAAAAATTATTTTTTTCTTTTTCATCTCTTCATTTTATTTATAATTAACTCTATGTCAAGAAAGGATATTTATTACTGAAAATTTAGAGTTTGAAGACTTATTGTCTGCTATTTTTATTACAGGAAGAATTATTTTTTTTCTAAAGATGCCCTCTCTTTTTGTAAAATAGTTTATTTGTCGTAATGTTTTACTTCATTAAAATATGATATGAAAGAGCGAGTGTATCATAAAGTCGCAGTCGTAGGTGGAGGACCTGCGGGCATTATGGCTGCTCTATCTGCATCCAGTTGTAATAGAGACGTATGCATAATTGAAGGAAACGAAAGGATAGGTAAAAAACTTCTTATGACAGGTGATGGAAAATGTAATCTTACAAATCTTGTCATGAGAGACAAAAATTTTTATAGCTTAAACAGAGGTTTTTTTAGAGATATTCTCAAGCAATTTTCAAACGAGAATACTATAAAATTCTTTGACAAACTCGGCCTCACTGTAACAGTGGTGGATGACGGCAGGATATATCCCATGTCGCTTCAGGCATCTTCAGTGCTTGATTTACTGAGGTTCGCACTCGACGAAAACCATGTAAAAATTATTACAAACTTTAAAGTTAATGGTATCAGAAAGATAAAAAATGTTTTTGAAATTACAGATTTGCAGGGGAATATTGTAGAATCCCAAAAACTTATACTTGCCTGCGGTGGAAAAGCCGCGCCTTTTACCGGTTCAGATGGATCAGGATACGATCTTGCAATGAATCTCGGCCATAAGATAGTAAATCCGTTGCCGTCTCTTGTTCAGCTCAAATTTAACTTTGCCGGTTTGAAAGGACTCGCTGGAGTGAGATTTGATGGAGAGGCAGAGATATATGTTGATGGAGTGTCTGTAGAAAAAACTCGTGGGGAAGTACTGTTTACAAGGTTTGGAGCATCAGGTCCTGCAATTTTGAAGCTCAGTAGAATTGCCTCAGTCGAACTTAAAAATGGAAGAGAAGTTCAAATAAGGATAAATATACTGCCTGATTTGGATAGAGCAAATATTGAAAAAATTTTAAAGAACTATTCACAATCTCACGGAGACAGGTCTATTCATGACCTTCTGATAGGTTTGATAAATAAGAGAATAATACCGATACTGCTTAAGGACGCGGGTTTAGATAATATTCACATGCCTGCAGGAAAAATCTCCAGTGATAAACTGCACAAAATCATAGATCATCTAACCGAATGGGAATTTGAAGTATCCGATACGCTCTCATTTAAGGACGCGCAGGTTACGGCAGGCGGAATCGACACAAGAGATGTTGATCCAGTAACTCTTGAATCAAAAATTGTGAAGAACTTATATTTTGCAGGTGAAATACTTGATGTCGATGGTGATTCAGGTGGATACAATCTGCAGTGGGCATGGAGCTCTGGCTGGGTTTCAGGTATTAGTGCAGGCAAAAAATAAAAAATATTTTAGCACTGTTAATAAAAAACATCCGGGATATTGAAGCCAGCCGGATGTTTTGAAATGCAATTTAAAAATTGGTTATTTGCCCTTCATTAACTTCAGGTTTTCCAAAAGTACTTCAAGGTCTTCCTCGTGCTCTACCTCATCTTCAAGGATTTCTATAATAAGATGCTTGGTAATAATGTCTTTATGGTCGAGGAATTCAATTAGTTTCTTATAAACGTCAATAGCGCACTGCTCGCCTTTAATGTTCTGCATCAGCAACGCCTTAGTGTCAGGATTTTCAGGTGGAGTGTAGCCGCAGTTTGACAGTTTGTACCAGTCTTCAGGCTTAAGTACAGGTGTTCCACCGAGCTGTATGATTCTCTTTAAAAGGATTTCTGCATGTCCAAATTCCTCTTTTGCATGTTGAGCAAGTTCCTTTTCTACCTCGCCATGCATAGGACCTTTTAAAACGGCTGCTCCAACCCAGTACTGATAGTACGCAAGCCACTCATCAGAGAGAGCCTTGTTCAGAAGATTTATTAGTTTCTCGTGGTTCACTCCCACAATTTCTCTACCTTTTGTTCCCATATTTTGCCTCCTCGAATCTATTATATGCAAAATATAATTATTCTAAAATATTTTGATATCTTTTTTAGAATTCAGTGTCAGGCACCGAGTTCTAATTATTCTAAAATTTTGAATTTTACTAAACCTGACCGAGATAATATATTCTGTGAAAATTCTTCAAACAGATCTTCATCAATTTCAGCGGTTATAGTTACCGATTCCTTGAAATCTCTTTTTAAAATGATCCCATTGAACTTCTTAATAAAGTGTAGGACAAGCTGAATATCACTATAAGGCAGTTCAAGGTAAACCTTCTTCTGGACTCTTTTGACCTCAATTTCTGCTTGTTCTATTGCGTATTTCGCAGTCCCTCCGTATGCCTGTATAAGTCCACCAATGCCGAGCTTTGTTCCGCCAAAATACCTTGTCACAACAATCGCAACATTTGTAATCTTTGCGCTTCTTATTGCATTGTATATAGGCATTCCTGCTGATTTTAATGGCTCGCCGTCGTCTGAAAAAAGAGATTCTTCCTTTCCTATCCTATAAGCAAATGCATTGTGGTTTGCATCTTTGTATTTTTCTCTAACTTTTTTAATGAATGCTTTTGCCTCTTCTATGGTTTCAACGGATGCAGCCGTTCCTATGAATATGGATTTTTTAATTGCTTGTTTTACAGAGATTTCTTGTTTTATGGTCTTGTATTGCATTATAAACTCGTGTATTGTTTAAGTCTTTTTAATGCGTTTATCTTTTCTACGTCCCCAAGCTTTGCACGGGTTATTGAGGATTTTAGTATTTCTATTGATTTGTCGTAAGTTTCTTTATCTACAGGGAAGGGGTAACCATCTTTACCCCCGTGTGCAAATGAAAATAAAGCTGGATCTCTAAATGATAGCTCGCTTTTGAAAATTATGTTTGTAAGCAGAGCGAGTGCTCTTAAAGTTTTTTCGCCGACTCCCTGAACGAGTAAGAGATTTTCAAAATTCTTCGGGTTTATTTCCCTTGTTTTTCTGAGAATTTTTCTCAGGTAATTTGCATTAAAATCCCCTGGGTACAGAGGGTGGTGAGCAGGTAAAACGATGCTTTTTAGCTCTTTGATGACAGAGTTTGCATCTTCCTTTGAAATAAATACTATGTTTTCTCTTGTTTTTTCTATTTCTTGATCGACAAGGTTGAGTGGTTTTTCAGTTTTTTCACTTATTATTCCTTTGTGAGGATTACTTGTGAAACTTTTAAGTCCATCAGACGACCAGTGGTATCTTCTGGCATATTTCTTTTCAACTTTCATGCCCTGCTGCACAACTGTCCACCCACCCTTTTTGTCAAACACCATAAAATGATGATATATGTTGTATCCATCCTGAAGAGCATTGGCATCAACTTTTGCCACGAGCCTTGAGGATCTCACAAGGTAGTTTCCAGTTTCCGTACTTATATAACTCTTGTTCTCTGCTTTTTCAATATCTTTGGGAGTTTCGAGTCCTCTTCTACCCTTTCCTCCCGCAAAAAAGATGCCAATATTTTTTTCTTCATCTTTTAACCCTTCTTTTAACGCTCCAGTTACAGTCGTTGTTATTCCTGAACTGTGCCAGTCGAATCCAAGCACGCACCCAAAGGATTGAAACCAGATGGGGTCTGAAAGCCTTCTTAACACTTCGTCAGTTCCGTATTCAATGATTATTGCGAGGGTGATTTCTCTTGCGAGCTTTTTCATCCTGTTAAATAGCCATGAAGGTGCCTGTCCTCCATGCAGTGGTAAATCTATTGAACCCGTTCTCACAATTTTATTATATGGATTAATTTTTTTTGTAATATACTTTAATGAGAAAAGTTTTTGAATAGGAGAATTTATGGAAAGATGTTTGTGGTGTTTACGGGATAAAATGTACATGAAGTACCATGATGAGGAATGGGGGACTCCTATTCATGATGACATCAAACAGTTTGAATTTCTTGTTCTTGAGTCTGCTCAGGCTGGTTTGAATTGGTATATGGTACTCCAGAAAAGGGAGAACTACCGAAATGCATATAAAGGCTTTAACCCTGTAAGTGTTGCAAAGTTTACTGAGAAAGATGTCGATATGCTGATGAATAATTCAGGGATTATAAGAAACAGAGTTAAAATAGAAGCTTCAATAAATAATGCAAAAAGATTTCTCGAAATTCAGAAGGAGTTCGGAAGTTTCGACAGGTATTTATGGAATTTTGTTGATTTTAAACCCGTTGTAGGAGGTTGGAAAAGTTTAAGCGAAATTCCTGCAAAAACAGAACTTTCAGATAAAATCAGCAGTGAAATGAAAAAGCGTGGTTTTAAGTTTTTAGGTTCAACAATTATCTATGCTCACCTTCAAGCAGTGGGTCTTATAAATGACCACCTTGTTACCTGCTTCAGGTATAAAGAGCTTTTAAAAGATTCTTAATTTTCATAGCAAAGTGCCAGGCACCGAATTATGAAAAAGGAGGAAGGTATGGCGGAAAAACGCGAGGAAACATTTAAGATCAATGGGGAAGATCTTGTCGCAAAGATTAAAGAACTGTTAAGAGAAGGGAATGTTAACAAGATTACAATTAAGGACAAAGACGGGAAAATTATTGCAGTTTTTCCCGTAACAGTGGGAGTTGTAGGTTTACTTTTTGCCCCGGCTCTTGCCGCAATTGGAGCTATCGCGGCACTTATGACTGAGTGTTCTATAACCGTTGAGCGGACTTTGTAATATTTAGTTCTTAATGGTAATTGTTTTTGTTGCCTCTTCCCATTGTACGTTAAAACCTAAATTCTCAGCCACAAACCTTAGAGGTATCATTGTTCTCCCATTGATAATTTCAGGGGCAATGTTTGGATTTAAATAATCTATCAGTTTCATAACTCCATTTGCCACTGCCATATTTTTTCCGATCCAGAGCTCAATCTTTTTATCTTTAAGCAAAATTGTTACCTTTTTTTCAGAATCTTTCCATATTATTGTTCCACCAAGTGCTTCTACGATTGCTCTTATCGGGACCAGTGTTCTTTCATTTTTTATGATAGGTGGGGCATCGAGAGATCCTTCCACGCCATTCACAGTAAATTTATTCTGCCCTACTTTTAAAATTATGGTTACCTTTCTGTAAATATTGGCGGTTTTTGAAGTTTTATTACCTGCAAGATCCGTTGCTTCAACTGATATCTCGTTTAATCCAGGGTTTAGATTTAGATCTGTGGAAAAAGAACCGTTATTTTCAATTTTTAACGAATTACTTTTTATTTTGAGTTCTTTCACGCCGCTTATAGAATCTGATACATTTCCATTTAATTTTATTTTTTCATTTTCCGTCACATCCGGAAAGTTGATATTTATCTGAGGAGGAGTAAAATCGACAACAAACTCTATTTTAATTGTATCGCTTTCATTTCCTGCAGGATCGGCAGCTTTTGCAAATATCCTGTAAGGACCTTCATTAAGATTCTTAAGTTGAAGTGTATTTCCGATGATTTTATTAAAACCGTTTCCATTTATATCTATATAGATGCTAATTTTGTCTTCCTGACTTTTATTGTCACTTACTTTAAAAATAAATTCAAAAGAATCTTTATTTATGAATTTTGATGGAATACTTTTTACGGAAATCTCAGGAGGTATTATATCAAAGAAAATATCAAGAGGAATTATCTGAACCCTGAAATTCGACGTGTCAGCCAGGTATATTTTTTTATCTCGTACAAAAATGCCCAGCGGATATAGAAATTCTCCATAGTCCTTATTATAAAATTCAATTCCTTTGAAACCGGAAAAGTCTGTTGCAGGGCCTCCCTTTTTTCCAAAAGTTGCAACTATTTTCCCCTTTTTATTCATAAGGATAATCTGATGATTATATGAATCAAGCACATATAAATATCCCTCATAAAAAAATATATCAGTTGGAGTAAATGGGGGCTCTTTATAATCACATTTGATAGGAATTTCTTTTATGAATTTTCCAAAACTATCGAATATTTTAACCTCTAAGTTCCCTGAATCTGCTATGTAAATGTTGCCTTCTGTATCTTCTGTAATCCCCCATGGGGAGTTTAACTGGCCAGTTTCAGTGCCAAGATTTCCAAAACTGAACAGCAGACCTGTGAATTTTTTATCAAATACGAATATAGAACTTAAAGATGCATCCGTAACATAAATCCTGTCTTTTCCGATAAACAGACCGAAAGGTGTTTGCATTCCAAATGTTTCGCAGGGAATACCGTCAACAGTGTTGCCAAATTTATCAAAAATGTATATAAAATCAGTATATGGGACAGTCACATAGATATTATCGTTTTCGTCTATTGCAATTTTCCCATTATAATTAAACAAAGGAGTGGAGGAGAATCTTTGTGTTATATCGATATCTGTGCCAAATTTAAATAAAGGAGTGCCATCCTGGTCGAATTTATGAATCAGCCCAAGGTAACCATCAAGCACAATAACCTCTTTCGTGCTTGTAGAGGCAACTGCAACCGGGAATAGCAATTTTCCTTCTTTTATACCTGTTTCGCAAAGTGTCTGAGTGGGCTTTTTTGTCTCTCTTTCAAATACAGTAATTTTTCCGGTGTAGTCGTCAAGAACGAAAATTTCTTTTTCTGTAAGGCTAATTCTAACGGGATGTATAAATTCTCCCATCCTTGTGCCCCTTGTTCCAAAATAATCTTTGAGATTTCTATATTTGTCAAAGATTTGGATTCTTGCATTGCCCGAGTCCGTGATGTAAATATTATTATTTTCATCAGATATTATCTGATGCGGATAGCTTGTCTTACCGGGTTCTGTACCAAAACTTGAAATTATTTCTATTAATTTTCCGTCTCTTGAAAATTCCGCAACTTTTCCTGACGGGTAAAAGCTTGCCAAAAAACTCTCACCATTAAGGTAAATATCCTGTACAAACCCGAAGTTATAACTTGTTAAGTTTATTTTCCTTAAAAAGTTTCCGGTAAAGTTGAAGACAAATATTTCACTACGAAAAGCGGCATAAATTTCGTTCTTGGCCTCATCAATATCCATTCCATCGACTACAGGACATTTATCAGGGTCACCAAAAGATTTTTTGAAATTTCTATCTGAATCTATTATTAAGAATCTAAAATAAGGAAAAAGCGAAGGTCTACCTGATTCATCACTTAAAACCTGTGATTTTCCGAAGTCACCCACCAGAAAGTCGCCATTATTTAAAGTTTTTATGAAAATGGGATATTTAATAAATGGCATATCAATTCTATCAAAGATTTTCTTGGCTTTAGTCATCCATACAGGAATCCCATTTATATCTTTGACCTCCTTTACAAACTCTCCTTGTTTATTTAAAACAAGTATTCTCCAGTTAAGCGAATCTGCTATGTAAATGTTATCTTTTACAGTCATATCTGATGGCAGGTTCACGGCTTCTTTTCTGAAAAACGGACTCCTTATTTCCCAGAGGAAACTTCCTTCTTTTGTTATAGTTTCTACTCTTGACCCGTCTTGGTCTGTAACGATCATTAAATCTTTAAATATTGCAATTCCATATGGACTGAGAAATTCACAATGTCCCACGCCATAACTTCCAATTTGCTTTAGAAATTTTCCCTCTTTATTGAATTTTAAAATATATGCGTTTAGTCCGCTATCAACGACATATATGTTTTCATCATCATCAACGGCGATCCCTGTCGGAATATCCAGCCCTTCGTAAGAGAACTCTTTAATTTTTGAACCCTGTGAAGAAAAAATAAATATTTTGCTATTTTTCCAGTCAGTTACATAGATTTTTCCGTTTTTTACATTTATCCCCATTGGTGAATCCACTATATTTTCGCCGAGTATTTTAATAAATCTGCCAGTTTCTGTGAATTTTTCTATTCTTTTATTTCCAATATCGCAAACGTAAATGTATTTTTGTTCATCTATTGCAATCCCTGTTGGTGCGGTGAGATTTCCCTCTTCTCCTCCCCTTTCCCCAAAAGTAAAAAGAAATTTCCCATTTGTATCATACACAACAACTTTATTTGAGGCAGGAATATCTGCATAACCGTCAGTGATATAGACTTTGCCGTTTTTTACGGCAATACCAGCAGGTTGCATAAACTGAAATGGCTCATTTCCCTTGCCTCCGAACATGAATTTAAAGTTTCCATTATTATCGAAAACCTGTATCCTGTAATTGCCTGAGTCGAGTACATATATGTTTCCATTTTCATCTATTGCAACTCCTTTTGGGGCAAGAAATTCTCCAGAAGATAGGCCAAAGCCAATTATTTTTGTTTCTTCCGAAGGTAAAGCTTTGATAGGAGAAATGGGAAAAAATATTACTAATATTAAAATCGTAGTCAAAAATTTTTTCATTATTTAGTCCCTTACTGTATAAAACGTAATTTTTGGGGAAAAGTTACTCCAGTTTATCGAATAAAATTCATTTTATATATATAAGCCTGCCTTCTATATTGCTTGACATGTTCTGATGATTTCTCAAATATTCCTCAACAACATCTCTTACAGAAGTTGTAATAAGTTTTGGTTGTTCCAACCGGCTAAGTTCTTCGTAAGTTATGTTAAGATTTTTGAAACAATTATCTACATGATAGCCCTGGAGAGAAATTGTGTATTCTCCTTCATCCTGTACTTCTTTATTATTAATAGTTACTGATTCGAGCATATTTTTTGTTTCATTGTAAATAGCTTTCACTTCATGATTTATCTGGTAGCACTCGCCATCCTTCATTCTGTTTTCATTGCTCATGAAATTACTAAATATTTTTTTCAAGTTTTTACCTTTAATTTTAAACTTAGTCAACGAATCATTGAACGGGAAAACGGCAATTAGGTCTCCAAGAGTAACAATAGGACCCATCTCCTTGAGTCTTATTGAACCGCTTCCGGTAATTGCCACATCTACATCCGCTCTCTCCTTAAATATATCGGCAAAGAGGTTTCCAAGCTCTGTTTCCACTTTCCTTGAAGGATGCGTGAGTTTCCTGGCGAATTTTGAAACAATAGTACTGTATTTTCTATCGACAACATCCTTGAATGAATTTATAAATTTTTCGAGCTCTCCATCTTTTTCTGCGATTGAACTATCTATTGGTACAAGTTGCCATCTATAATCAATCACGCTATTTGTATCATCATCCACTACAACATCAAACCTTCCAATCTGGTCTGTGCCAACCCCTGCCTGTGCGATGAGGATGCCATTTATAATTTCTGGTTTTTCAAGGATTGTGTGTGAGTGGCCTCCTATAATAATATCAACTCCCCAGTCTGGTTTCAACATCTTAGCAAGTTTTTTATCTGCGTCAAAACCGATGTGGGTTAAAAGGATAGTAAGGTCGATATCCTCATTTTTATATGCATTGGTAATTCTTCCTACTTCATCACTCGCATCTTCAAGGGAGACGAAGCTCCCAATTTCATCTCTTTTAAGCGAATCTATTACGTCATCTGTTATTATACCTATGAAAAGAATGTCGAATCCGGCTTTATTGAGTATTGTATAGGGTTTCATAAGTCTTTTGTGGTATTTTTTGATATAAAGGTTGGCGTTTACTATGGGGAAGTTAGCCATTTTTTCGAGAAATAGAAGATGTGGGAGTCCGTAGTCAAACTCGTGATTTCCGAGAGTTGCAACATCAGGAGCAAGGTAGTTCATGATTTCAATTGTGGAGATGCCTTTAAATTCCGTATCAATTATAGAACCCTGCAGCATATCGCCTGAAATTACATAAAGCGCATTTTCTTCCTCTTTTCTAACCTTGTTTATGTAGCCCGAAAGAAGCGAAAGGCCTCCTATAAGCTTACCCTCGCCCTGTTTTACTTCTGCGAGGAAATCTCCGTGCATATCATTAGAGTGCAGGATTGTAAATCTTTTTGTGTTCATTTTTCCTCCTTGTGAGGCTCTTTATATAGCGCCTGCTAAAATAATTTTTGGAATCTTTATAAACAAATTATATAAATTTCTCTTAATTATGTAAATCAATTGGAGTTGAATCATTTGATTCAACATATTCGCATTAATCAAATAAAATGTTTATAATAAAAAGAGGGAATTATGAAAACGATAGCGATAGTTGATGATGAAAAAGATATAGTTGAGCTTGCTTCGTTTTATATTGAGCGCGAGGGGTTCAAAACAAAAAAGTTTAATTCAGGAGATACTTTTGTTAATTCCCTTTTGAGGGAGCACTTTGATTGTGTTATCCTTGACTTGATGCTCCCTGTTTTAGATGGAATATCCATTTTGAAATTTATGAGGTCAAATGAAAAGACTAAAGATGTTCCTGTTATTATACTCACTGCGAAAGGAAGCGAGGGTGATATAGTTCTTGGTCTTGAGAGTGGCGCAGATGATTATGTAACAAAGCCTTTTAGTCCAAGGGTGCTTGCAGCAAAGGTCAAGGTTTTTACAAGGGAGAAAGAGGAGAAATCGTTTTTTGAAAAAGAGGCACTGAGATTAGACCTTCTTAAATATCAGGTATTCTGCAAAGATAAAGAAATTGCTTTAACGCAAACAGAATTCAAAATTTTGAAAGCTATGACCGAGCGTGAAGGTAAGGTCTTCACAAGAGATGAAATTCTTGAGATAGGGTGGAATTATGAAGCTTCACCATCTGATAGAACTATTGATGTGCATATAAAAAACTTAAGAGAAAAACTCGGGTTTTGTGGGAAATACATTAAAACAGTCAGGGGGGTGGGGTACAAATTTTCACTGGAAGAATTAGATTAGGCATTTTTGTTTCAATTTTGCTATTTGCCATATCTGCTGCTTTATTTTTTTCAAAAAATATTTTCTTAGGTTGGATATTTTTTGTTTTGTCTTCAGTTATTCTTATTTTAACATATATTTTTATAAAATCAGAGATAACGAAGCTCGAGGAAATCGTTAAGGCTGGCAAAGAAAAAGATTTTAATGTTAAACATGTTTATTCTGGTTTAAGCGAGTTTAACAGATTAGGCAGTGCAATTAATGAACTGATTGAGGCTTCAGGCAAGTTGAGTGAAATAAGGAGACTCAGGGAACAGGAGTTCTTAACAATACTAAATGTAATAGATATGCCTGTCTTTATCGTGGACCATAATGGAAAGCTCATAGTTTACAACAAATTCTCTAAAAACCTTATGAGGACTCCTCAGGAAAGCACTACGTTACAATATTATTATGAAATTTTTCGCTATGATAGAATTATTACTTTCATAAAAGAAGCAATTGCCTCAGAAGTGCAGAATAAAGACAGATTGGAGATTGAGGATTCCGTATTTGAATCGCTATCTTTTCCATTTGTTTCAAGAAACGAAAAGTTTACTCTTTTTCTACTCGGGGACGTCACTGCGGTAGACAGGGTTACGAAAATGGAAAGAGAATTTATTTCGAGCGTTTCGCATGAGTTACGTACTCCTTTATCTGTTATACAAGGTTCTCTTGAAATCATTGAAAACGAAAAATTAATAAAGAAAAACGGCGAGAAATTTGTAAGTGCGATTAAAGAAAATAGTGAGAGAATGGAGAACCTTGTATCAGATCTTGCAAAATTCAGCGAATTGGAAGTCTGGTTGAAGCCTATAGAACAGGGAATTGATCTATCGTCTACGGTTAAAAAAATTTATGAAAATTTCCTGCAAACTGCAAAAAGTAAGAAACTTGATTTCAAATTGAATTTACAGGAAGGCATATTTATACTGGGTGATTTGTTCCTTATAGAAGAACTCGTGAAGAATCTTGTTAACAATGCGATTAGGTATACGGAAAGCGGGTCAGTAGAGTTATCAGTTTATTTAAACGGTTTTGCAACTCTTGAGGTTAAAGATACCGGTTCAGGTATTTCAAAGAATGACATTTCTCACCTTTTCGAGCCCTTTTTCAGGGTGGAAAGTTCAAGAAGTAGAGTTGGAGGTGGAAGCGGTCTTGGCCTTGCAATTTCCAAAAGGATTGTAAACCTTCATAAGGGCAAAATTTCTGTTGAAAGTAAGGTCGGCGAGGGAACGAAATTTACCGTTCAGTTTATTCTGTTAAGAAAAATTAATTGAAATTTAAATTAAAATTAACAGGACTCTAATTAAAAATAAACGCTCTCCATTTAGAATAAGAGTAAGGAGGCGATAAAGAATGAAAAAGGTGATTTTAGTTGTTTTAGTGGTTGTTTTCGCAGGAGTCTTATTTGCAGGCTGCAAATCATCTCAACCTACAGAGCAACCAGTAAATATTACAATTAATGGGTCAACTACTGTTTTCCCTATTGCACAAAAAGAGGCAGAAGTTTACATGGATAAGCATCTAAATGTGAATATATCTGTTGAAGGAACTGGTTCAGGCAACGGAATTGCGGCACTTATTGATGGAACTACAGATATTGCAGACTCCTCGAGGGAAATAAAGAAGGAAGAAATTGATAAAGCAAAAGCGAATGGTTTAAATCCATATGAAACTCCTATTGCGCTTGATGCGCTTTCTGTTGTGGTAAATCCGCAAAACCCTGTTAATGCATTAACATCAGAGCAGGTTAAGAAGATTTATGTAGGAGAAATTGCCAATTGGAAAGACGTTGGCGGTCCTGATATGCCAATTGTAGTTGTAGCAAGAGATACTTCAAGTGGAACATATGAAGCATTTATAGAGCTTGCACTTGGGAAGGGTGTAAATATCACCGATAAGGCAATTGTACAGGCCTCAAATCAGACAGTCAAGAACACGGTTGCATTAACAAGAGGTGCTATTGGATATATTGGGCTTGGATATGTTGATTCCTCAGTTAAGGTGGTTTCATATGATAGTGTGTTCCCTTCTAAAGAATCAGCAATAAATCGTACTTATAAACTCTCAAGACATTTGTATATGTACACAAATGGACAACCAACGAGTGCTGTAAAAGATTTCATTGATTTTGTTTTAAGTGTCGAAGGGCAGAATATAGTTGAAGAAGTTGGTTTTATAAGGGTAAAGTAGGTATAGATGAAAAGAAAGAGAGCTATTGTTGAGTATATTTTACCGATTTTTGCATACATTGCGTTAATAGCTCTCCTTGGAATTATCTTTACAATATTAGTTGAGGGTTTGCCTTTATTTAAATCATATTCAATTATAGATTTTTTGACTGGTAAAGTCTGGAGACCTACGAATCAACCTCCTGTTTTTGGTTCACTACCTCTCATTGTATCTTCTCTTTTTGTTACTGTTTTTTCTATGATTATTGCGGTTCCTGTGGGAATTGCAACTGCAATTTACCTTTCAAAACTTTCTAACCCGTTTATAAAAGATTTCTTAAAGCCAGTTGTAGAATTGCTTGCAAGTATTCCATCTGTAGTTTATGGGTTTTTCGGGCTAGTATTTCTTGCACCGTTGCTCCAAAAAATTTTCCATTTAACCGTGGGGTTAAATGGATTTAACGCAAGCATAATACTTGCATTTATGGCTCTCCCTACAATTGCGAGCATGGCAGAAGATGCAATTTCTTCCGTTCCGGTCGATATCGAGCTTGCCTCTTTTGGACTGGGAGCATCAAAGTTTGAGACAATATTTTATACAGTAATCCCCGCGGCCCTGCCTGGAATTTTTACTGCAATTTCTCTTGGTTTTGGAAGGGCAATTGGAGAAACAATGGCAGTACTTATGGTTGCGGGCGGAGCAATTGCAATTCCCAGCTCAATTTTTTCACCTATGAGACCCTTAACCGCGACAATTGCCGCAGAGATGGCTGAGTCCCCTGTCGGTAGTCAGCACTATATGGCTTTGTTTTCACTTGCCATCCTTTTGCTTTTGTTTGTAATTGCTTTCAATTTAATTGCAGAATATTTCAGGAAGAAATTTACTTTCAGGAGAGTTTGAGTTGGAAAAATTAAGAAAAGAGAAAATTGCTTTTACAATTATCAGAATTATATCTTTTTCGTCAGTCGTGTTTCTTCTAACTCTTCTTGGGTATATATTCTATAAAGGCTTCGGAGTTATAAACTGGCAATTTCTTACTGATATCCCTAGGAATGGGTTCACTGAGGGTGGTATTTTCCCTTCTATAGTTGGCACTGTTTATCTTATTATTGGTACCATGATTTTCGCAGTGCCAATAGGCATCCTTGCAGGTATTTATCTTGCAGAATATGCGAAAGAAAACAGGTTCACGAATTTACTCAGAGTATCGATTAATGTGCTTGCAGGTGTTCCTTCAATTGTTTTTGGGCTTTTTGGACTTGCAATATTTGTTAAGAGAATGCATCTTGGTGTTTCTATTATTTCAGGTTCACTTACCCTTGGAATTCTTGTTCTTCCAACAATAATCCAGGCAACTATTGAGGCAATTAAGAGTGTGCCCGATACCTTCAGGGAAGCTTCCTATGGGGTAGGAGCGACTAAATGGCAGACCGTTTATCATATAACCTTAAAAACTTCAATATCAGGTATTTTCACTGGCATTATAATAAGCATAGGAAGGGCTGCAGGTGAAGCCGCACCAATTCTGTTTACTGCCGCGACCTTCTATACAAGAGGACTACCCACGAGCATTTTTGACAAAGTAATGGCACTTCCTTACATTATTTATGGACTTATTACTGAAGGCACCTTCCCCGATAAACAAGTTCCAATTGCTTATGGGGCAAGCGTTGTGTTACTTATTATAGTACTTCTTTTTAGTACCGTTGGAATTATAATAAGATTAAGAGTTAGGAGAAGGAAATCATGGTAAAGGTAGAGGTAAAAGATTTAAAAGTATGGCTTGGTAAAAATTTTGTTATAAAAGGAATCAACCTTGAAATTCTTGAAAATTCTGTGACCTCAATCATAGGACCATCTGGATGCGGGAAATCCACTTTTTTAAGAAGCATAAACAGGATGAATGATCTTATCCCGGGTGCAAATATTGAAGGAGAGATAATAATTGACGATAAAAATATATATGATAAAGACATTAATGTTTTTGACCTGAGACGTAGGGTTGGCATGGTTTTTCAGAAGCCAAATCCATTTCCTAAATCGATATATGAAAACATTGCATATGGCCTTAAGATCCATGGTATTAATGATAAAAAAGAGATTAGCGAAATTGTGGAAAAGTCATTAAGAGACGCAAATCTGTGGGATGAGGTAAAAGATAAACTTTCTGAAAATGCTTTTGCTCTTTCAGGTGGCCAGCAGCAAAGACTTTGCATTGCACGTGCGATAGCCATAAAACCAGAGGTTATACTTATGGATGAACCTGCTTCAGCACTTGATCCCATTGCGACAAACAGTCTTGAAAGGCTCATCGCAGAGCTTCAGAAAAACTATACTATTGTCATAGTTACACACAATATTCAGCAAGCTGCGAGGGTATCAGAATATACTGCATTTCTTTACTTAGGAGAGCTTATTGAATTCAACAAAACAGAGAAAATCTTTACGATGCCAAAAGACAAAAAGACAGAAGAGTATATAAGCGGGAGGTTTAGTTAATGGGCAATGCCTTTTTTACTCTGAGAGTGAGGACAGAGAGCGATAAATTTTTAAACCAAAAAATAAAACCGTGCTTTCTCACGGATAATTGGAGGGGTTATGTTAGAAGATAAGATAGTGAGTATTAAGGAAAAGCTCATAAAAATGGCGAATATTGCCGAGGAAATGGTGAGATTATCTGTAAAAGCCCTTGCAGAAAAAAAATTAGCCCATGCAAAGAAAGTAATTGATGAGCTTGAACCCCAGGTGAATAACCTTGAAATTAAAATTGACGAAGAGGCAATAGAAACTCTTGCTTTATTTCATCCAGAGGCAAAAGATTTACGAATTGTCTCAATGATTATGAAAATGGTAAAGGATCTTGAGCGTGTGGGAGATCTTTCGGTAAATATTGCAGAGTTTGGGATGGAACTAATACCTCAGCCAGACGTGAAGCCTTATATAGACCTCCCAAGAATGGCAGACATTTCTGCCAAGATGCTTGATGACGCAATCACAGCTTTTATTTCTCATGATATAGAACTCAGTAAAGATATTCTTAAAAGAGATGATATCGTTGATGCTCTTAATGACCAGATTATTCGAGAACTGATCACGTTTATGTTAAGTGATCCTGCTACCATAAATAGGGCTGTACTTATTATGAGAGTTTCGGAGAACATGGAAAGAATTGCAGACCAGGCAACAAACATTGCAGAATATGTGATTTATATTGAGGAAAGTAAAGTAGTTAAACATCATTTTGAAGAGCCTTGACCTGGGTAATTTCAATTTACTTCCCATTTGGTGCCTGGCACCGGATGGGAAGTTTTTTCATTTTTTTATTCCAAGAGGTATAAATCCCATAACTGCAAGCGTTACAAGAATCCCCGCAATTATAACTCCTAACGAGACCGATATAAATGCCTTCCTTTTATCCATGTTGAGCAGTTCTGCAATAAGAGCGCCTGAATAAGCACCTGTTCCCGGCAAAGGTATTGCAACAAATATTAGAAGACCCCAGAAACCGTATTTATCTACAAGTGGTTTTGCTCTTCTTTGGAGCCCCCCGATATACTTATTGAAGAATATTCCAAAAGGCTTAACCTTTCTTGCAATAAACAAAATAAGATTCCATAAGAGAAAAACAATAGGCGTAATAAGAATGTTTGCAGCCGTTATTACTATAAATGAAAAGAAAACATGCTCTTTATAAAAAAGTACTGCAAGTGGAATTGCGCCTCTCAGTTCAACTGCAGGGAAAAATGTAACAATAAAAAGGTAAAACCATATTCTAATCTGCGAGTTCTCCTTTGGGATTTGAAGGCTTATTGCCTTGGCAGCAGCAGGTAGAATTAGTAAAAGAAATGCACAAACAGTTATTGCCTTTATAGTTTTTTTCATCCAGATATTATATATAAAAAAACATATTTCTAAGTTGCAGATATCTAGAAAGATTTATCGGGAGAAGAGGTTGCTTAAATTAATAATTTCCCCACGGTACTTTATATGCCTCTCCCTTTTTAATATCCCGGGTATTCTATGAAACTCTCTTCGTTTTCATAATACCTATCGACGATTGCAAAATCAATTGTTATTTCAATGATTTCCATATTTGGTTTTTTCTCCCAGGACTCAATTGAAGCAGGTTCTCTATCTGCAATTGTTTTTTTAGATCTTTCATTTTTTTTGTCATTCATTGGTCCTAAAATTTTAGCACTTCCCTCAATCTGTACGATATCTTTGCAGAGTGCTACATGATTATTCTTTTTGAGCTGATAATATTTGTTCTAATAATGCCAGGTAAAAAAATAAATATCAAATCCTTCATTAGCAATAAGAATAGTTGCATATACCTTATTATTATCTGTTGTTGCCAACACCATGTATTCGTTTTCTTTATTGTTCAAGAAATCTAATAATTTCTTTTTGGTTTCATTGAAGTCAACCATAATTTTTTTATTTTCCATTCAGTTCTTCCCTTTCTTTTTTAAATCTTGTGCTATATACTTTCGCCGGGAAATTACCTTCAGCAAGGGCGGTTTTTATATTACCTTTTACAATAGCTTTATCTGCATATGCTTCTATCACTTCGCCAATAAAAAGGTATTTATCTCCAGTTTTTATTTTTTTCACAACTTTGCATTCCATATGAGCAATGCATTCTTCAATGATAGGTGCCCTAACTTTTCGTGAAGGTTTTGGAGTTAAGCCTGCTTCCTTAAATTTATCTACCTCATGTCCTGAATGGTAGCCACAGTAATATATTTTTGCCTTTAGCTCTTTTGTGGGGATATTTATAATGAATTCCTGAGTACTTTCTATTAACTTGGATGAGTAAGCCTTCTTTCCAATAGCGCATGCTATCAGTGGGGGTTCTTTTGAAACAGGCATACAAAAACTAACCGCAATTATGTTTGATTTTGCATTTATATCTCCACAGCTAATTAGAAAGTGTCTCATAGGCCACATAAACTGCAAATATTCAACATCAATCTTCATTTACACCTCCCTATTGGGATATTTTTAAAGTATTTTCAATTGATAAATTTTCCTGATGCATTATTTCTTCTCCTTCACACATTCTACGAAATATTTTTTAAAAGTGGAAATTGAATTGTTTTGAATTAAAAGGTGCTAAAAGTATCATAGGGAAAGCCCTGGGTAACTTTTGCAGAATCCAGATCTTTTATGATATTGTTTACTTTAACTTAGAATCTTTAAAAATGATATTTATTATTTTGGTTCAGCAATTTGCAGATTCTTCAAGCCACTTTAATTTAGGTTCTATGACTTTTTCTTTGCATATTTTCATGCTATTGGCACTGGTACTTTTAAGAAATTGGCTAAAACATTCGGCAAGAGCTTTCTGCATTGTTGATGTACTGCTTATATCTTGTTCCCACCACCAATTCTTGATGAGGAGGTCATTTGCATTCTTATCCCAGCCTGCATCGAATCTTGCTATGAACCGGTCACCGTATAAAATGGGCAACACATAGTAGCCGTACTTTCTTTCAGAGGGTATCTTGTAGACTTCCCATGTATAATCGAAACTAAAAATCTTTTTAATTAATTTTCTGTCCCATATCAGATTATCCAATGGAGCGATAATTGATGCTTTAGATTTTGAATTATTTCCGTTCTGAATACTTTTTAAAAGTTCTTCTTCCTCTTTGCGTATGTAAAACTGGAAATTGATGTTTTCTATTTTGACGGGCAGTATCTCCTCTTTTTTCAGGAGCCGTGATATTGTCTCGGCACGCTCATTGCTTTTAAGCCCGTGTATTCCAAGCCATGAATCTCCTGAACGATCCCATAAAAGTCCTATGGCTCCTACCCTTCTCTTTACATGCCAGTCAAGATACTGCTCTTTTGTGATGTTTGGATCAGTCCTTGCAAGTATTGAAGGCGGGATATGGTTTTCAGCAAAGTCGTAATATTTTCTTACGCCATTTCTGTTGTAAATAATCAGTTCACCCCAGAAGTACATACTTTCCAGTGCAGCGCGGCCTATTTTTGTAGGAGCCCAAGCCCAGTCCACCACATCATCATATTTCAGGTCACCAGAAGATATAGGACCTTTTTCCTTAATTATTTTTCTTATATGCGGCACTATTTTATTTTCAGGCCTTGACGGATCTCCGAAATACTTGTATGCACGCTCTCGCCGCCTGCTGAAATAAGGCCAATCCTCAACTGCGTAGATGCACATATTTTTATCCCACCCATCTAGCAGCTTTCTGTCCTTATAAAGAAGTTCCTGCAGGTCTTTTTCTCTGTAGTTTTTAATACGCGCCTGCAGGACGAGATCAGGGTTGCGCCCTATTACATTCAGCGGGTCAAACTGGATAGAACCGACGTGATGGATATATTCCAGTATTCCCTTTTTGCCGACAAGTTTCTTCGGCGGCCACAGCCCCTGATGTGCGAGCAGAAAACGTCTTGCTTGCGTATTAGTCAATTCAATAGGATGGGTTTTCATATATTTGTATTTTTAAGCTCCTCCTGAAAAATTTTAAAGAATATTTGGAAAAGTAAAAATTTAGCAAATTGTTACAGTGAGTTTACCTTACAAAATGAATTAAAAAGTTATGTTAACTGAATCTGCCTATTTATGTATTCGAGCAACTATAACTTGTTTAGGAGAGGTTGACGTGAAAGATGTCTCGTCGTAATCTCCGAATTTGTCCTCAATCTTAAATCCATTGTAGTGAAGCAGTGCATCAATTTCTTGAGGATAAAAGATCCTCATATTTAACTCTTTCACTATCTCTGGCTGGCTTCCAATCCTGTAGTACCATTTAATCCTGTTTATCTGGGTAGCGGTATCATAAATATTATTCTCTGTAATTACAACAGTGCCTTTCCCATACGGATTGGGATATTCGGCAACAAGATAGCGCCTGGAAGGCTCTCTTATTAAGATATCGAGACGTGGATTGAATATATCGATAATAAACCTTCCCTTATTTTTTAAATGCATTTTCACACGAGATAAACATGATTTGATACTTTCCAAATCATGAAGGTGCGCTATTGAGTTAAATGGGAAAAGGATAAGGTTAAATTTACTATTTAATTTGAAGTTACGGCAATCTGCCTCGACCCATTTTATATTAAGGCCTTTTTCTTGAGCTTTTTTCTTTGCATGAGAAAGCATTGACAACGTAATATCCAGTCCAGTGATATCGATGCCCTGTTCAGCAATAGGAATTGTTATTCTTCCTGTCCCGCATGCTAATTCAAGAACAGGCTCACCATACTTCTTAACTTTGCGTAAGTAAAAGGGAATGTCATTTACATAATCTCGGGTCTCGAGATCGTAATGCCTGCCATCCCAATATAGATCCTCAAAATCAATAGGTTTTATTTTATCACCTCCCCACGCCATATGATTTTATATAAAATTCTTTCCTATTGGATTTCTTGATCTTTTTATCAATGTGTTTCATAATTTTCCTCTCAGTTATTTTACAAAATATTTCAGAAAGTGGAAATTAAGCCCTGTAAATCAAAACATTTAAAAAAGAGCACCTTTTGGGTGCCCTTTGAAAAGTTCACAACAATCTTGTTTAACTTTTTGTTACGGTTTCGATTGCTTTATCAAGCACATTCATCCCTTCAGTAAGCTGTTCGTCAGTTATCACGAGCGGGATGAGTAGCCTTATTATGTTTTTATGTAGACCTGCGCCTGCAAGTAACAAACCGTTTTTAAGCGACTTTTTGATTACCTTGCCACAAGTATCAGGATCTGGCTCCCATTTTTCGCCGTCTTTGATGAACTCAATTGCACACATCGCGCCGATGCCTCTTATTTCCTTTATTACAGGATATTTTTTCTGCATCTCGTCAAAGTGTTTTCTAATGGTTTTACCAAGCTGTACCGCTCTATCAAGTAATTTTTCCGCATCGATCATTTTTATGACTTCAATAGCTGCTCTGCATGCAACGGGGTTCCCCCCAAAAGTGCTGCCTATTGAGCCCTTTGGAAGTGCGTCGAAATATTTTTTATTTCCTATAACAGCAGAAAGAGGAAATCCAGCGGCAATCGATTTTCCAAGGGCAATGAGGTCAGGCACGATGCCCCAGTTTTCGATGGCAAAGAACTTGCCTGTTCTTCCATATCCGCTTTGCACTTCGTCTGCGACAAAAAGTATTCCATACTTCTCAGTGACCCTTCTAATCTCTTCGATAAACTCCTGTGGAGGAACATTAAATCCACCTTCCCCCTGTATTGGTTCAATTACCACTGCTGCAACATCCTCAGGATAAACGGCATCAAGAAGCAGCCTTTCAAAGTCGTGTGGTGTGTATTTATTTCTGTGAGGATTTGGGACTGGTAGTCTATATACATCGGAAGCAGTCCCAAAATTATATTTATAAGGCATTGCCCTGTGAGTCATTGTCATTGTAAGCAAAGTTCTTCCATGAAAAGCTCTGTCAAAAACAATTATTCCTTTTCTTTTTGTTGCACCTCTTGCTATTTTTACGGCGTTTTCAACTGCCTCAGCTCCGCTATTAAAAAATGCGGCCTGCTTTTCAAAGTTGCCTGGCGTTCTTTCTACAATCATTTTTGCAAGCTCTGCATAGGGTTCATATGGAGTTGAAGTAAAATCGGTGTGTATGTAGTTTTCTGTTTGTTCTTTTACTGCTTCTATAACTTTTTTTGGCGAGTAACCAACAACAAGACATCCCCATCCACCTGTAAAATCCAGGAACCTGTTGCCATCGACATCTTCTATGATGGCTCCTTCGCCTTTTGCGGCATAAAATGGGGCAAGTGAGTCAATAGTAGATGCGACATACTTTTCTCTTTTCTGTGCAATTTCTCTACTCTTAGGTCCCGGAACTTCTGTTTTAATTAAAATGTTTTCCATTCTACCATCTCCTTTCTTTCTAACTAATAATATCAGAATGTGTCTTAAAATCAAAATTTCAAACCAATATCATCAAAAATCTATGCAAAACTTAGTTGTTACCTTTTCCACCAAACCTGTTCAAACAGTGATTAAAAATGGTATGGCTGTGCTTTTTACAGTTGAAGAGTCTCTTTCTTCTAAAAAAGGACCCTTCGCTTCAACATGCCGAAGGATAGTAAAGAATCATGCAAATAGTAATGAAAAAGTTTTTTTAAAGAAACTTAAATGAGGCAACACGAATTTCTTTTTTATAAAATTTTAGTTAAAATGGTTTTGCTAAGGAGGACATAATGGCAATAAGACATCTTGAAGACCTTTATACCCTTATAAAAGGGAAAGGAAAAAAAGTTTCAGTGGCTCTTGGAGAGGATGCTCATACCCTTGAAGCACTTGCAAGAGGTATTTCTCAGGATTTGTTTTCTGTAGTTGTTTTTGCTCGCAAAAGTGTGCTTGAAGACGAGGCACAAAAGCATAATATTGACCTTTCGATGTTTGATACGGTCTGGGTTTCTGACGAGCTTGAAGCAATTGAAAAGGCAGTTAAGGAAGTCAGGGAAATGAGAGCAAACGTCTTAATGAAAGGTTCCTGCAGTTCTGCAAATTATCTCAGGGGTATCCTCAATAAAGAGTGGGGTTTGTTACCTGAAGGAAAGCTTCTTTCTCATGCTTTGCTTGTGGACATTTCCCTTTACCACAAACTTCTTATGATGTCTGACGGAGGAGTAATATTAAAACCTACTCTTGAAAATAAGGTCCAGCAGATAAATTATTGTGTTGGCCTTGCAAGGAGAATTGGTATAGAAAATCCCAAGGTTGCTATCATCACTGCTGTTGAAACTGTAAATCCTAAGATGCAGGCAACACTTGATGCTGCTATTATAACTCAGATGAATAGACGCGGACAGATTAAAAACTGCATTGTTGATGGGCCATTGGCAATGGACCTTGCAGTTTCAAAGGAAGCAGCAGAGATTAAACATGTTGATTCTATTGTTGCGGGTGATGCCGATATTATTATCTTCCCGGATATCGAAACAGGAAATGCTGCAGGAAAAGCTTTTACGCATCTTTGTAATGCAATAAGTGGAGGTATTCTTATAGGACCCGATGCACCCTGCGTATTAGCTTCAAGGGGAGATTCAATTGAAACAAAATTTTTCTCAATAGTTTTTGCTATAGCAGTGTCAAATGATTTGGAGGCGTAATGAGAATTCTTGTCATTAACCCTGGTTCAATCTCTACAAAGATTTCAATTTTTGAGGATGAGAAAGAGGTATTTTCAAAGAAGATAAATCATACAATGGAGGAACTTGCTCCATATCAAAAAATTCCTGACCAGCTTGATTTAAGGAAAAATATTGTGCTTAAAACTCTTAAAGAGAGTGGATACAGAGTAGAAGATTTTGATGCAATTGGTGCAAGAGGCGGCAATACACATCCTCTTGAGTCAGGCGTTTATCGGGTAAACGAAAAGATGGTTGAGGACCTTTTGAGTTTAAGATACGGTGCACATGTCTCAAATCTTGCAGTGCCTATTGCGTTTAATCTTGCAAAAGGCTTGAATATACCATGCTTTACTGTTGATCCTGTTATTGTTGATGAGATGCAACCTGTAGCTAAGATTACCGGGCTCAAGAGTATTTTAAGAGAGGCAAAAGATCACCCTCTCAATCAGAAGGCAGCCGCAAGAGAAGTAGCAAAATCTCTTGGAAAGAAATATGAGGATTGCAATTTTATTGTTGCTCACCTCGGGGGTGGAATATCTATCGCTTCACACAGAAAAGGAAGAATCATTGATGTGAACAATGCCCTGAATGGTGATGGTTCCTTTTCACCCGAAAGAGCAGGAGACCTGCCTAATATTGCTGTTTTTGATTTATGTTTCTGTGGCAAATACTCAAGAGAAGAAATTTTAAAAATGTTTACCGGAAAAGGCGGTCTTGTGTCTCACCTCGGCAAAAATTCATTGATTGAGGTTGAGCAAATGATAGACGAAGGCAACGAATATGCAAAACTTGTCTATGATGCAATGATTTATCAAATCTCAAAGGAAATAGGGAAACATTCCGTCGTATTGAAAGGTCTGGTCGATGGAATTGTTCTGACAGGGGGGCTTGCCTGCTCTGAGAAACTTGTAAACAATATAAAGGAGTACGTCTCTTTCATTGCACCTGTCTTTGTTTATCCAGGCGAGCATGAAATGGAAGCAATTGCTGCTGGTATTTTAAGGGTTTACAGGGGCGAGGAGAAAGAAAAGAAGTATTTCTGAGTTTTGGATTAACTTCCCATTTGTGTGAGCCACTATACTCCCTTTTCTTTCATCGTGTGCTTCTTTATGGCAGTCTCATACTCCTCTTTTGTCATCGCGAGGGCACATTCTTTTTGTGCCCGTGGCGATCTCGCTTTTGAAAGACGAGATTGCTTCGTCGCAAAAGGCACTCCGCTCACTTTCGTGAGGAAAAGAGCGCGCAATGACTGTATATTTTGTCACTGCGAGGGCATGTATTTTGTGTCCGTGGCAGTCTCGATTTTGACACCAAAAAGAGACTTTTTCAGAGGTTTCCATATAACAAATTGATAATTCTTTCTGATGGGATATAATTTATTTGAGGATTGAAATGGATTTAATAAAAAGTGAAACTCCTGAGTTTAAAATTTCTTTGCTGGCAGAATCGGCAAATTATGACAAGAGTGCGAAAACCTCCTTCCGTCCTGGAATGTTGAGGGAAGCCGAGGCTGAATATGGACTTGATTTTAGTTCCAAAAATAATCAATCTCAATATAAATACATAAAAGAATCTGATTTTTTCAGAAATATATATAAAACTGTAGGACCCGGAGGGAAATGTGTGTCTCTTTTCAAGGTTCTGCAGACTAATAAATGTGAGAGGAATTGTCTCTACTGTGTAAACAGGAAATCCCGGAACACCGTGAGAACTTCCTTCAAATCAGAAGAACTTGCAAGAATTTTTATGAATTTCTACAGGAAAAGGTATGTTTCAGGCATATTTTTGAGTTCAGGAATTTATGATAGCCCTTTAAAGACAATGGATGAAATGATCAAGACGATTCTGATTTTAAGAAATACTTATAAGTTTAAAGGGTACGTTCATCTTAAAATTCTGCCTGGAGTACAGGATGCTCAGATTGAGGAGGCAATGAAAATTGCAGACAGAGTTTCGATAAACCTCGAATCACCAGAGGAAAACCTTTTAAAGAAAATAGCACCCGAGAAGAGGTTTAGAGAGGAAATATTCAGGGCAATTAACTCAATCAAAAGTTTTGATGATAAAGGGCTTAAAGTCAAGAGCGGTTTTACGACACAATTTATCTCAGGTGTGCTTGAAGAAACAGATTTTGATCTGTTGAAAAGGGCAGTCATGCTTTATGATGGATTCAAACTGAGAAGGGCATATTTTTCCGGCTTCTCTCCGGTTACTTATACTCCCTTTGAGAATAAAACTGCATGTCCTCCGATGAGAGAGCACAGATTATATCAGGCAGATTTCCTGATGAGACTTTACGGCTTCAAATTCACAGAGTTATCTTTTGACAAAGGAAATCTTTCTCTCGAGAAAGACCCCAAGGAAATCTGGGCAGAG
>Ga0209610_1000275_pt1 | contig 26655 bp, 26 predicted proteins | sample LakKivw275mmetaG_FD_184137 | JGI IMG/M metagenome (GOLD analysis project Ga0209610, IMG submission 184137) | Anoxic lake water microbial communities from Lake Kivu, Rwanda to study Microbial Dark Matter (Phase II) - Lake Kivu water 275m metaG... | ecosystem: Environmental > Aquatic > Freshwater...
ATCTAACTAAATCTTTATATATGCGTGGACAACAATGCTCAAGGCTTTTATGGTTTTCCTTTAGAAATCAATTGCCAGAACTTTCCTTGTATGATCAACATAAATTTACCCAGGGAAGAGAATTTGAGAAATATGTGAAAAAACTTTTCCCTGATGGTATAGATTTAGGCAATCTTAAACATGATGAAAGTATTAAAGAGACTCAAAATTTAATTTGTCAAAGTAAAACAATTTTTGAAGCAAGCATGGTGTATAAGGATCTTTTCTTTAAAGGTGATATCCTTGAGACTTCAGCTGATGGTTGGAATATTTATGAGATAAAAGCTGCAACAAAAGTAAAGGATGAATATAATTCCGATTTGGCATTTCAAAAATATATTTGTGAGAAAAACGGGATAAAGATAAAAAACTGTTTTATTGAATATATTAACAAAGACTATATTAAACAAGGGAATATTATTCCAAACGAGTTGGTATTGCAGGAAGATGTAACTGAGGACGTCAATAAAGTTGACGATATTGAAGAAAACTCAGAGAAATATATTGAAATAATGAAACAGGAAAAACCTCCTGAAGTCTTAATATCTAAAATGTGCAATAAACCATACGAATGTCCCTTGAAAAAAGCATGCTGGGGTAATCTGCCGGAATATCATGTTTTACAGTTGACTGACTGGCGGAAATATTGGGAATTTTTTGAAGATGGGATATTGGATATCAAAGATATTCCCAAAGACGAAGTATTTTCTTCCAACAAAGATCGAGTCATTAAAGAAGCAGTTGATGGAAATAGAAAAATAATCAATAAAGATAAAATAAGAAATTTTCTAAAGGAATTACAATACCCCCTTTATTATTTTGATTTTGAAACATTCGATACCGCAATCCCGATATTTGATCAATCAAGACCATACCAGAAAATTCCTTTTCAATATTCACTTCATATCCAGGATGAAAATAATAAAGTAAAACATTATGATTTTCTTGCCCGGAGAGGAAAAGATCCCAGGCCTGAATTATTGGCTAGATTAGAAAAAGAAATCGGACAAACAGGGAGTGTTATTGTTTTTAATAAAACCTTTGAAATAAGCGTGCTAAAGAAATTAGCAGAAGATTTTCCAATATACGAGAGTTTTATTAAGAATACAATAAGCAGAATTATCGATTTAGCAGAACCTTTTAAGAATTTTGATTATTATAATCCCATCCAGAAAGGGAGATATTCTCTAAAAGCTGTTCTTCCTGCAATTACCGGAAAAGATTATTCGGATTTAGAAATTTCTGATGGAACAGATGCCAGCATGCGATTTTTCTATAGTCACATTAAACCTGAATTGAATAATTTAGAGAAGACAAGGGAGAATCTTTTAAATTATTGTGGTTTAGATACCGAAGGAATGATATGGATAGTTGATGAATTAAAAAATGGTTAAGTAATTTTATATTTGAATTATCGGGATACGATAAAATTTATAAATGGATGGATGGTGAATAAAATAAAATATTTTAAATTATTTTAATAATTTCTGCCATACCAAAAAATGAGTGCAAAGAGAGGTATGGCAGTAACAAGATTGCTTTAGAAGTTCGTTCTTTCAATAAACGAGCAATCAAATGTTATAAAAAGGCTGGTTTTGAAATAACCGATGTTTACCAATCTACGCCTTCTTGGCATTTTATTTGCTAAGATTCATGAAGAACAGGGGACGGTTCTCCGTTCCTGTTTACTATCTTTAAAACCCTTTGTTTGTAAAGCTTTCAGACCCCATTCAGGAATGCTCTAAAAACGCACTTCAAATTTCGAAAAATCAGCACCATTTATTCATCGACCCCCGTTTTTGGCCTATTTATACCTTCCAGGAATCCTAAAATTCTTTGGTAAGCATGTGAAGTTGTGAAGTCTTTGCCAGATATTTATCCCGACTTTGACACTTGCAAGCCAATTTTGAATATTTTTTCTCTAAAACCCTTGTAAAATAAGGATTTATATTTTTTATCTTTTAAAATGTAGTGGCAAAGATAATACTAATAAAACTTATATCCTCTTGCATAATAGAATATATAGTAGTATAATATATTCATGTTTGTTAAAATTACTAAATCAGGAAAATATGAATATGTTCAACTGGTAAGATCATACAGATATAATAATGATATCAAACACCAGGTCCTATTAAATCTGGGCCGATTAGACCAAATAAAGGACAATCCCAGTTTCCAGCATCTTGCCATCCGATTACAGGAAATATCTAATCTAAAAAATCAGATTAATATGGATAATATCTCTGAGGCGGAAATAGTAAACTGGGGTTATATCGTTTATCAAAAGATATGGCAGGAATTCGGATTGGATAAATCATTGAATAGGCTAACCAAAAAAAGAAAAACCCAATTTAACCTTAATAATACCTCTTTTCTCATGGTTATCCAACATCTACTTGATCCAAAAAGTAAACTTAGTACCTATACCCATCAGAAGCGCTATATAGGACTAAAAGAAATAAAACTGCAACACTTCTATCGTTCTTTAGATCTGTTATCGGAAAGCAAGGAAATACTGGAAGAAGAGATATTTTACCAAAACCGTAATCTCTTTAATATGCAGGTAGATGTAGTATTTTATGATGTTACTACCTTTGCCTTTGAGAGTGTAAGAAAAGATAGCCTGAAAGATTTCGGCTTCTCTAAAGATGCAAAATTTAAAGAGGTACAGGTGGTTATAGGACTTTTAATAGACCAGGAAGGAAGGCCTATAGGGTATGAACTATTTTCCGGCAATACCTTTGAAGGCAAAACCCTGGAAGTATCTTTAGATAAATTAAAAAAACACTTTGCTATCGGTAAAGTAATCATCGTTGCCGATAGAGGTATAAATAGTAAAATAAACTTAAAAAAGATCAGAGATAAAGGGTATGACTATATATTCGCCTCCCGGATAAAAAACCTGAAAAAAGATATTAAAGAAGAGATATTTAATCAAGATGGCTATCAGGATATTGATGGAATTAGTTACAAGATAATAGATTATCTAAATAGAGTTAATAAAAACTATAAACTTCCTGAAAACCTTATTATTACCTATTCTCCCCAAAGGGCCCAAAAAGACCGAAAAGACCGGGAAAGGCTGATTGAAAAAGCCAGAACTCTACTTAAGAATAAATCCTATATTATAGCTAGTAATAAAAGAGGGGGGAAGAAATATCTAAAAAGCTCTAAAGAGATCTATTGGTCCCTCGATGAAGAGGCGATCAAAAAAGATGAGATATTTGATGGATATTATGGGATAGAGACTAGCGAAAAGAATCTTAGCGCAGAAGATGTTCTTAAAGCCTATCAGGCTCTCTGGAAGATAGAAGAATCATTTCGCATTATGAAGACTACCCTGGAAGTAAGACCAGTATTTCACTGGACCGAACCCCGGATAAAAGGTCATTTTGTGATCTGCTTTTTAGCCTTTCTCCTGGAGAGAACCCTGGAATTCAAGCTCAAAAAGGCTAACCTTGAAGCATCACCACAAAAAATTCAAGAAGTCTTGAATTCTATGAATTTTGCGGAAGTTAAGATAGAAAAAAGTAAGTTTCTTATTAAAACCAAATTTGATAGTTTGGGTAGTAAGATGCTAAGGTTATTAAATATAAAATCACCTAAAAATCTTACCCCAACAAGTGAGTTATCTTCATAGAATTAAAAAATGTAGTCTAAGAATGCGCATTTTCATTTTTTTATTTGTTGATAAATAAGGGGTTTTGGAAGATTAAGTGTCAAAGTCGGGAAAATATGATTAGGGATGGAATAAAACCAAGAATATCAGGAATAGTCATTCGGCATATCAAGGTTTTAAAATCAAAAGTTGCTTTATTAATCAGAATTCCTAGAAGCTGGAATAGCCCTCACCGAGTAACCTTTAAAGGTCATGACAAGTTTTATACAAGAAGTACTAATGGAAAATACCCAATGGATGTCACGGAATTAAAGATTGCCTTTAATTTATCTGAAACGATAACAGAAAGAATTAGAAGATTCAGGGAAGATCGAATATCAAAAATATTTTCTAATGAAACCCCTGTACCCTTTTATGATAATGCTAAAATAGCGCTTCACCTTATTCCGATTATTTCCTTTGATCCTGCTCAAAGATATGAGTTAAATAAGATAACTTCTTATCCAGAAAAATTAGAACCAATGGTTCAATTTGGCTTCCATAGCAGACATAATCTTGATGGGTTCTTAACTTATTCTAGAGATAAAGAAGGGAAATCATATTCGTATGTTCAACTCTTTACTAATGGAATTATTGAAGCAGTAGAAGGAAGATATCTTAATCCACGTGAAAATGAAGGAAACTTATTATCTATTCGTGGTACAGCTTATGAACTTAAGCTGATAGAATCATCATCTATTTATCTTTCTTCATTGAAAGAATTAAACGTTGAATTACCGATTTTTATTTTTTTAACTCTCGTAGGAGTTAAGGGATACTTCATGTCTTTCGGTCAAGGGATGTTTAAAGAAAGAGGAGAATACGAGATTGATAGAGATATTCTATTGCTTCCGGAAGTTATTATCGAAAATTACGATACTGCACCAGAGGAGTTTTTAAAGCCATGTTTTGACGCTATGTGGAACGCTTGTGGATTTCCAAAATCACCCAATTATGATACCGCTGGAAAGAGGATAAAAAAGTAAAAGCAATTAGCTTTAAAATCTATAGAGATTATTTCACTAGTTTAATAACCTAATAACTTTTTCTAACTTTTCATAAGGGGTTTGATTTTTTTATTATACAATTTAGACTAAAATATTTAACTATTTTATTAAGATATTTTCGTTAATTATTCAAGGAAGAAATAAATTAAAAGGTAATAAGTTTAATATGTTGAGTCTCAAAGATCTTATTCATGGTCCCTATATAAAATGTCCAAAATGTGGTAAAAATAGTTTTAGCGTTGCTATTATAAGCGACAATCATTATTTTAGGCGTTGTACAGAGTGCTATTATCCTGATTTTTCAAAAGGCGAAAAAAGTGTAAAATATATGCTTCCCCAATTAAATAAAAAAGTGATATATATTGATCAATTTGCCATTAGCAATACGATGAAATTTTTAAATCCCGCTACAAAGTCTCATAAGAAAGTCAAGGACGATATTTTTTGGGGAAAACTATTTGAACAATTACATACTTTGTGTAAATTGCAGCTTATAATCTGTCCCGACTCAGCCATGCATGAAACTGAATCTCTTTTAGCACCGAATTATGAACCCTTAAAAAGAATTTATGAATTATTTTCCCACAATATTTCTTTTCAAAGCCATGAAACAATAAAATTATTTCAGATTATCGGTCAATTTAATATTTGGTCAGGCGATACAAAAAGATATGATCTTAATGTTCAGGATATTGTAAATAAAGAAATAAATGTATGGCAAGATAGGTTTAATATTTCAATTAGTAGAGATAATCCGCAATCTCTCATAGAAGAGATTAGAACCAATAGAGATAAAGTAGAAGATTACGTTAAAGATATTTTTGTTAAATGGCAAAAAGAGAAAAATAAAGATTTTGATTACTGGTATAAAGCAGAGAAAAGATCTATAGCCGAAACCTTAATTAAGTTATATCAGAAAAATCTAGAGAAGATATTGAAGATGTCTTATGGACTTATTCCATTTGGAATAGATGCTTTTCTCCCAGGTTTTGCCAGCAAAGTCTTTTATGCAATTAAAAAAAGATTAAAACGCAAAGGTATATCTGAAGAAAAAGAGATAAACAAAAAACTATGTGAGTTTCTATATTCCGAAATATTTGAAAATGCACCCTATATAACGATTGCTTCAATGCTTTATGCTGCAATGGCGAGAAGAGCAAATAAGGGGAAAAAAGAATCACCGGGAAGAGGATTTTTAAATGATGTAGAGGTGATTTCTACTTTGCTACCTTATTGTGATGCAATGTTCATCGATAATGAATGTAGAAGTCTTCTTTTAGAAAAACCATTATGTGATGATATTAACTATAGTACAAAAGTATTTTCACTTTCGAATAAGGAAGAATTTCTTGAATATCTTGATCAAATAAAACATAGCGCATCCGAAGAACATATGAAAGCAGTTGAAGAGGTGTATGGGCCAAATTGGGCAAAGCCTTATTGGGGGATTTTTAAACAAGAACCATGAAGTCAGTAGGACGTTTCATTTGTCTTATTTAATTTTATTTTTTATTATAAACAGTTGAATTTATATTTCAAAGAATAAATAAGGACATATCACATTTCTTGGACAATTAATATTTTTGATTTTAAATTAAATAAATATGGGTGTTTGTACCAGCTCGATAATTCAGTAACTTTTTCTGACTTCTCATAAAGGTTTTAAAAAATCCACGTTTAAATATATTCTTAAATTAATAGGATATTGCAGAAAAAATACTTTATTGTATTTTTATCATATTTTAAGAAATTACATTATGTTAAATGTGAAGACCAGAATTCTTATATTTTACTAATATTCTATATTTATTCATATAGGGAAAGACTATATTGGATGGAAATAAAGTGTATTTATTGTTTAAAAGAAAAAAATTCAAATGAATTTAGAAAAAGAGAGCACGTTATCCCTCAAATGTTTGGTAGATTTAAAAATAATTTAGTTCTCCGAAATTTTGTATGTGATAGTTGTAATAAATATTTTGGTGATAATTTAGAATTAGCATTAGGGAGGGATACAATAGAAGGTATTATTATGAGGGCTAAATTAGGAATGATAAATAAAGAATTACCTAAAAAATATGAAAGGTTAAAATTTAAAATTACTTCTGGTGAGCATAAAGGGAAAATAGCAAAACTTATAATTTCAAAAAATGGTGAACTTCAGTTAAAAGAAGAGTTACAAGTAGGGATATTTAACAAAGATAAGCAAGAGTATGATTATTTTGAACCTAAAAATATTCCCGAATCAAGCCAATTAAAAGAAAGATACTATATAGGTGAGAAAATTGATTTAATTGCAAATACTGATAATGAAGAAAAATGTTTGATAGATATTTTAAAAGAAAAAGGTTTAGGTATTAAACTAAATAATAAAATTGATTCAAAAAATAATATTGAAAAAATAGAAAAGGTCAACATCTTAGGCACAGTAAAGATTGATCCAATTATTTATAGGGCTATTTCAAAAATTACATTTAATTATTTAGCGTATAATACTGATAAAGAATTTGTTCTAAAGAAAGGTTTTGATGGTATAAGAAATTTTATAAGGTATGGTAAAGGAAAAGCAGAAGACTATTTTGAAGTAAACATACCTCCTATACTTTATGATGATAAAATTATAAGAAAATTAATAAAAGGGGGGAAAGCTACAAATGGTCATCTGATAATTTTAGAATCCAGGGAAACAAAAATTATAAGCAAAATAAGCATTTTTAATTTAAACACTTATTTAGTAAAACTATGTTCCGATTATGAAGGTATAATTCGATTAATAAATCACGGGCATTGCTTTGATATTTCTTCAAAGAAAGTTAATAAATTAATAATAGTATGAATATTTATCCCGACCACAGATTCGTTGAAGTTATATTAAATAAATAGGGCCAATAGGTCCCATTTTCTATAATTTATCAAGAATAAAGAATTGATCCCAACAATGGAATAGATAGGGACAAATCCCTTTTTTTTATTTAAATTTTGTAAAAATATTTTTAAACAAGAAAGAATTAAAAAATAAAAAGAGGTGCCATTATAATACCAGATTTTCAAAGTATTATGCTTCCCTTGCTTGAAATAATAGGGGATAAAAAAGAATATACCATACAAGAAATAAGAGATTCATTAGCAAAATATTTTAACTTGACCGAAGAAGAAAAATCAGAGCCTTTACCTAAGAGTAAACAAAAAAGATTTAATAATAGAGTTGGTTGGGCGAGAACATATTTAAAGAAAGCTGAGCTTTTAGTATATACACAAAAGGATGTTTTTAAAATTACAGATAGAGGTTTAACATTATTAAAAGAAAAACCTTCGAAAATTAATATAAAATATTTAAGGCGTTTCCCAGAATTTCTTGAATTTAATACGCCATCAAAGAAAGAAAAGAAAATTAAAGATACGGTGGCTGAAATATTACTTGAAGAAAAAACACCGGAAGAGTTATTAGAAATTGGTTATGAAAAATATCAGGAAAAATTACTATCTGATATGTTAGAAAAAGTGAAGCAATGTTCTCCTGAATTTTTTGAGAGATTAGTGGTTGAACTTTTGGTTAGCATGGGATATGGTGGTTCATTTGAAGATGCAGGAAAGGCTATAGGAAAAAGCGGAGATGAAGGTATTGATGGAATTATAAAAGAGGATAAACTTGGTTTAGATGTGATATATCTTCAGGCAAAGAAATGGGCAAATCCAGTTGGTAGTCCGGAAATTCAAAAATTTGCCGGAGCATTATTGGGTAAAAAGGCTAAAAAAGGCATCTTTATAACTACTTCGACCTTTTCTGAAAGTGCTATTACTTATGCAAAAAATATAGAAAATAAAATTATTCTAGTTGATGGCGAACAATTAACCAAGTACATGGTAGATAATGGAGTTGGAGTATCTGAGATAACATCATATAAAATGAAAAGAATTGATTTAGATTATTTTACTGAAGAGTAGAATATGACCATAAAAGGACAATTGTTCCTTACCAAGAGAATTTCATCGAAAAGATAAAAACCTTGACCAAAGATAAAGAAAGATTAAAAGAAATAGCAGAATATCTTGCTGTACATTATAGTACAGTGAGCAGAGCGATTAAAAGAATCAAGCAGGAAGAGGAAAAGTGATATGGCAAGACCTGACCATATTATCTTTTTACAATATTTTGATTATAATATGAAAGTATGATATTATGACAATGTGAAAGGAGGTAATAATTATGAGTTTAACTAAAATAAATCCCAGAGGACAAATTACCATACCAGCAAAGTTTAGAAGTGCCTTGCACTGTAAACCTGGAGATTATGTGGAGGTTAAAATGGAAGAAAACATACTGAAAGTAATTCCCCAAGAACTGATCGATAAAAGTCAGATATGGTTTTGGACTGAAGAACATCAAAAAGCCGAAGAAGAAGCAGAGTTAGAACTTCAACAAGGAAAAGGCAAAGAAGTTAAAAATGTTAAGGAATTAATAGATGAACTCAATAAATAAGTTTGTCTGGTTACCGAGGTTTAAGCGGGACTATAAAAAATTGTCTCCTCAATGTCAAAAAAGAATTAATCATGCCCTATTACAAATGGAAAGAGATTTGAAACATCCTTCTTTGGAGACAAGAAAACTCAAAGGAACAAATTCTATTTGGGAGGCGAGAGCTTCTAAAAGTTTAAGAATTACTTTTAACTTAGAAGGGAAATTAATTATCCTTAGAACTGCAGGGGAACATAAAATATTAAATCAACCTTAGTAAATATTTTGTCATACAACCCTTGGTGTAAATGATGAGTAAAAATGCACCTTGAACGGAAAAAATTCTGCACCCTCAAAGTCAAGTAAAATTCCAGAGTAAAATCCAAACCATTGAAAAATAGGATGTATTATCCCTATGTATTTTGTATTAAGGAATTAAAGTTGCTATCGTTGGGAATTTTAAAAAATATCAAAGTAGATCCCTTGGTCCATTTCAAAAATTCATTTAAAATGGGGGTAATACTATGAATACATCACCGATCTATCTTGTCATATCTATTGCTGCCTTGGCAGTCATCATCTTCCTGGTATTTTTTAAAAATAAAAATAAGAAGAATAAAAAGCTCACTCCCTTGAGCAGTCTTGCTTTTGGGCTTGTCTTGGCAGGAATTGTTTTTATGGTAATATCTTTTAAGGTGTAGTAGAATATAGTGTATAGATTTGTAAGATGAGTAGAGTTATTAGAAAGATCGAGTAGGCGGCCTATAAAGCATCGCATGGCGCTTGCTGATAGGTGTGTGGAGTGGTAGTGCTAAATATGGGGGTATAGCTCAGTTGGGAGAGCGCTGCGTTCGCATCGCAGAGGTCGGGGGTTCGAATCCCCCTATCTCCACTTCCTCGTTTAAGTTCCTGGATAGCTGTTTCTTCTGATAGGGCTTTACGATAGGAACGGTTGTACTAGCTCAATAATTCGGTAACTTTTTCTAATTTAGAAAGGATTTGAAAGTTGAAAACAGAATGCCTGCTTTGTGGTTTCGAAAATGATAAAAAAGTAAATTTTGCATAAAATGTAATGAGCCTTTGATGATTCTTTTGTAATATAAAGAAGTAAATAAATATAAATTTAAGTTTTTAGGATAAAAGTTTTCTTGAAAGTTCTGCCTATTAATTCGGGGAGGCGAAAAATATGTATGTTGTCTGTGTAACTGTGTTTGTTAAACCAGAAAAAATTAAGGACTTTAAAGAAGCGACCTTGGAAAATGCTTGGAATACCCGCAAAGAACCAGGCAATGTCCACTTTGATGTCTTGCAGGAGGAAAATGATCCTTCGCGATTCTTCTTGTATGAGGTCTATAAGTCTCCAGAAGGATTTCAGAGCCACCAAAAAACTGAACACTATCTGAAATGGAAAGAGACTATAGCGGATTGGATGGCTCAACCCCGTCAAGGCGTAAAGCATTACAGTCTCTTTCCAGCAGACCCAGATTGGTAGTAAAAATAAGCAGAGGAGGAAACGCTGATGAACTTTGAGTTCGCTATTGCTAACCTAATCATTTTTGGCCCTGGTCGATTTAGGGAGATAGGTGATATTGCCCAATCCTTCGGTAAGCTAGCCTTGGTTGTAACCGGTAAAAGAGCTTTAAGTGAGGCAGGGATCGTCGATAATCTCAAACAAAATTTAGAAGCAAAGAGGGTAGAATTTCTTCAGTTCATTGTACCTCACGAACCTGACTTAAATCTCATTGAACAAAAGATGGTCAAAGCAGCTAAGGCTGATTGCGATTTAGTCATTGGTCTTGGCGGGGGAAGTGTGATCGACACCGCCAAAGCCATCGGGGTGCTCCTAACTAATGGTGGAAATTTATTAGATTATATGGAAGTGATAGGAAAGGGGCAGCCCCTGACTAAACCAGCAGTTCCGCTGATTGCTATTCCTACCACTGCTGGCACAGGCTCCGAAACCACTCGTAACGCAGTGATAAAAGATCCTAATACTGGAGTAAAGGCAAGTCTCCGGAGCCAATACCTTTTGCCCCGAGTGGCTTTAGTCGATCCCGAATTAACCTACTCTCTTCCACCGGAGATCACGGCAAGCACTGGCTTGGACGCTCTTACTCAACTCATTGAGCCCTATATCTCTAAGCGAGCCCAGCCCTTCACCGCTGCCTTGATTCAAGATGGGATTCAGCGAGTGGCCAGATCTTTGATTAAGGCCTATGAGCAGGGAGATAAAATCGCCCGGGAAGATATGGCTTTGGCTAGCCTGGAGAGCGGGATTGCCTTGGCTAATTCCGGTCTTGGAGCAGCTCATGGATTTTCCGGCACATTGGGTGGAAAATATTCTATTCCCCATGGCATGGCCTGTGCCTGTCTCTTGCCTCACGTGATGGAAGCAAATATTCGCTCTCTTCAGACCAAAGAGCCAACCAGCCCAATTTTGGACCGCTATGCCAAAATAGGAGAGTGGCTTATCGGAAAAAGACTCGAGACTGAGCAGGATATGATAGATGCTGGTATTAAATTCGTTCGTGAACTATGCCTCCGGTTAAAGGTACCATCTATCAGAGACTTCGGCCTAAAGTTAGAAGACCTTCCCGAGATTGCGAATCAATCAGCAAAATCTAGCAGCATGCGTGCCAATCCCGTATCCTTCAGCCAGGATGAACTTGTAGGGATCCTTACCTCGGCATTGGGTTGATTTCTATTTCGGGCCTCATAAAAGGCAACCTTGCGGTATTAAGGAAAGTCAATTTCAGGAATGTCCTAAATATGCACATAGAGTGCCTTTTTTCGCGTCTCAATTTTCGAAAAATTGGCAATCACGAAACCCTTATAAATAGCCACTTTCAAATTTTGGAGGGGTGAAAATTTAGCCATAGCAATAGGGTCTGGCGTTCACCTGAACTATCTGGAAGGGTTTAGCCTAATACCTATAATCTGTATAGGTCACGAACAGCACGAGCCGTTACGGCGGGATACCCGCACCATATCACCCAAAGAGAAGATTAGACTTTTTGTAAATTAAATCGTGGAAAATATTTTTTTGCTTTTAAATTGTTTAAATAGTATAATATTTCTTGATAGTACTATAAATAGTATTTTAGAGAAATAAAATGAAATATTTAGAATTAAAGAATGAATTGAATAATTTCCCCATTTTTTCTTTAAATGAAATTAAAATCATTGAACCTAATTTTTATCGACCAAGATTAAATGAATGGCAAGATAAGGGTTATATTAAGAAAGTAATTCGTGGTTATTATATCTTTTCTGATTTACCGCTTAGTGAAGAAATTTTGTTTAAGATTGCCAACCGTATTTATTTGCCCTCTTATGTCTCTTTGGAGAGCGCCCTATCTTATTATCACTTAATTCCGGAGAGCATCTATGGAATTACCTCGATTTCTACCCGCAAGACCTATCATTTTAAGACCTCTATCGGGGAATTTATTTTTCGAAGTATAAAGCTCCAACTATTTTTTGGTTATTATTTAATGAATTATAAAGAACAATATTTAAAAATGGCCGAAATAGAGAAGGCCTTCCTGGATTATTTTTACCTGCATCCGGATCTAGAAACCGAACCAGATTTTAATAGCTTGCGCATCAATAGAGAAATGTTTTTCGAACAGATGGATAAGAAAAAGCTGATAAATTATTTAGAAAAATTTAATCAAAAGAAGTTAACCAGAAGAATTAATGCTTTTTGGAGCTACCTGAAAAATGCTTAATTTAAGTCAGATAGAATCATTTTATCCTGAAAATCTAAGAATTTATAAAAGGAATTTATTAAGAGAATATCTACAGTATGTTATATTAGATATTATTTACAATTCTGAATATGGAAACCGATTGGTCTTTATGGGCGGAACAGCCATCCACATTATTTATGGAAATCGACGATTTTCTGAAGATCTGGATTTTGATAATAAAGGATTAGGTAAAGAAGATTTTGAAGATCTAGCTCAAAAAATATTACGAAAATTGGAATTATATGGTTATTCTGTTGAATTGCAAAATAGATATAGAAGAGCTTTTCGCAGTTTTATAAAATTTCCTGGAATATTTTCTCAGCATAATATTACGAGCCATCCTCAGGAAAAGTTAATTATTCAGATTGATAGTGAACCCCAAAAAGTTAATTATAAAGTGGAAAAAGTAATTTTAAATAAATTTGATATTTTTTTAAGAATCAATGTTGTCCCTTTAGATGTATTATTAGCTCAGAAAATATTGGCTATTTTAAATCGCCCAAGAGCTATGGGGAGAGATTTTTACGATGCGATTTTTCTTTTTTCTAAAACCAATCCGAATTTTAATTTTTTAAAAGAAAAGATGAAGCTGGAAGAAAATATAAATCCTAAAGAAATTAAAGAAAAATTGTTATTAAAATGTGAAAGGATTAATTTTAAAGAATTAGCTGAAGATCTGAAACCCTTTTTATTTTACCCCTCTGATGCTAAAAAAATATTATTATTTACTGAATTAATTCAGACAAAAATGACATAAGAACCTTTAGAATTGAAGATAGATTCAATAATTAAAGAAATAAGAGTCTGGTTAATGGAAAAGTTAGAGAAGTTAGGTGAAAAAGAGATAAATGAAAGCAAAAAGTGAGAAAAAAAAACAGATACAAATTTATGAAGCCTTAAATTTAAAAGAGAGAGCGTTTATATCTCTGGTAGGGGCAGGCGGGAAAAGCACTTTCTTTAACCGATTAGCTCAGGAATTAAGTAAACAGAAAAAAAAGATTGTTTTGACTACTACTACCCATATGTTTACCTGGCAATTAACCCCTTTTATAAAAAAGGGGAACCTAATTGAAGCCGATGATGAAAAGACTATGGAAGAGAAGATTAAAAAATATTTTCAGTTAACAAAAAACAGAGAAGTAGTACTGATTCATCATCGGGTAAAAGAAAAAAAAGAAGAAAAAATTTCCGGTCCCTCACCTTTTTATTTAGATAAGTGGTGGAAAGAGGGCTTGGTAGATTTTTTCTTGGTAGAAGCTGATGGGGCAGCGGGGAGGCCGGTAAAGGCGCCCGCTTCTCATGAGCCAGTAATTCCTTCATCGACCACAGATTTAGTTGGAGTGATTGGTATAGATGCTCTGGGTCTTTCTTTACAGGAAGAAAATGTTTTTCGTTCTAAAGTATTCTCCCAACTAACCGGATTAAAATTAGGAGAAAAGATTGGAATGGAGGATTTATCCCTTTTAATCTGCCATCCCGAAGGTTTATTTAAAGGAGCTCCTCAAGATTGCCGCTGCCATCTTTTTATTAATAAAGTAGAAGATTCTGAAAATCTAAAAAAAGCTGAAGAATTAGCTTTTCAAGTTTTAAGGACCTGTCACCAGAGAATTAGTGATATAATTATAGGAGTTGCAGGCCAGAGGGAAGTGGTACTTGAGTTAATAAAAGAGGAGAAAGCATTATGATTTGTGGGATCATTTTAGCAGCAGGGGAAGGTAAAAGGATGGGGAAAGTAAAATTAACCCTTCCTCTGGGTGATAAGCAGCTGATAGAATGGGTATTACAAGCAGTAAAGTTAGCTCCTTTAGATAAATATTTTTTGGTGGTTCGCCCGGAAGATAAAGAGATGATCAAGATAGGTGAGAGCTGGGGAGCTGAAATTGTGCTTAATCCTGATTTTCGCAGAGGAATGATTACTTCAATTAAGAAGGCTTTGCTAAAAATAGACATTCAGGAAGTAGAGGGATTTTTTCTAATTTTAGGAGATCAACCTTTAATTACTTCTAAAATTATAAATAAATTAATAAAATCTTTTTCTCCGGGCAAAGAAGAAATAGTGGTACCTTATTTTAAGGATAAGCGAGGGAATCCGGTTCTTTTTGATATTTGTTGGAAGGATGAATTAATGACTGTAACTGGTGATGTAGGAGGGAGAGTTTTAATTAAAGCCCATCCCGAAAAGGTAAAAAGAGTAAATATTTCAGATGAAACAATTTTATTTGATATTGATCAAGAAGAAGATTATTTTAAAGCCCAAATGTATCTAAAATTACTATAAAATAGAAGGAAAAATTGAAATTGGATAATATATTAATAGTTATTCGCGGGGGAGGAGATTTGGCTAGCGGGGTGGCGGTGAGGCTTTTTCGAGCTGGATTTTCCGTGATGATTTTAGAAGTAGATCATCCTACGGTTATCCGTCTCCCGGTTTCGTTTGCCCGAGCAGTTTATGAAGGTAAGGCTATTGTAGAAGAGATAGAAGCTGTTTTAATTCCTTCCTGGGAAAAAGCGAAAGATACTATTAAGCAGGGAAAGATTCCGGTTTTAATAGATCCGAAAGGAAGTTGTATTAAAAAACTTTCTCCTACTGTTTTAGTGGATGCTATTTTGGCTAAACGAAATTTAGGGATAAAAATAGATCAAGTACCTTTGGTCATTGGATTAGGTCCAGGATTTACGGCAGGAAAAGATGTAGAGGTAGTAATAGAAACTGAGCGAGGACATAACTTAGGCCGAGTTATCTATCAGGGACAGGCAGCACCAGATACCGGTATACCTGGAGAAGTAGGAGGAGAATCGAAGAGAAGATTATTGCGAGCTCCGGCTGAAGGTAAAATTATTCCTTTCCATAAAATTGGAGATTTGCTTAAAGAAGGAGAGGTAATTGCAGAGGTGGAGAGAATTCCTCTAAAAGCAGAAATATCTGGTGTCCTACGAGGATTAATTTATCCTCAAAGTTGGGTTACTAAAGGGATGAAAATAGGAGATATTGATCCCCGAGGGATAAAAGAATATTGTTTTACGGTTTCCGATAAAGCTCGTTCCATAGGGGGAGCAGTTTTAGAAGCCATCTGCGCTTATTTGAATAAAAAATAATAAAATTTTTTACATTTCGTTATATTTATGTTAGAATAACGATTAGATTATAAGATGAAATTTTATTAAGGGAAAGGGGAGAGATGACTGAAATTTTAAGTGAAGCTTTAAAGAGAGTCAATAGCGGGGAAACCATTGCTTTGGTTACCATAATAGAGACCAAGGGGTCAACACCGAGGGAAGTAGGTGCAAAGATGTTAGTGAATAAGGATGGTTTAATAGCCGGTACTATAGGAGGCGGGATAACTGAAGCCAGAGCAATTGAAGAGGCACAACAGGCCCTAAAGGAGAGAAAGGGACGGTTATTGGCTTATCATTTAACCAAAGAAGAGGCTGCCTTTGATGAAGGGGCTATTTGTGGTGGGGAGATGAAAATATTTATAGATATCTTTCAACCAAAAGAAGAAGTATTAATTTTTGGGGCAGGTCATATTGCTGTTTGTGTTTCTAAATTGGCCAAGATGGTGGGATTTAGGGTGACCATAATCAATGATCGAAAAGAGTTTGCCAATCAAGATAATTTTCCGGAGGCAGATGAAATAATAACTGAAGATACAGAAAAAGCCCTGACTCATCTTAAGATAACTCACTCTACCTATATAATTATAGTGACCAGAGGACATTTGAAAGACGAAGAAGCTCTTGGTTTAGTTATCAAGTCAGGTGCTAAATATATAGGGATGATTGGAAGTCGGAAAAAGAATGCCACTGTCTTTCAAAATTTAGAAGAACAGGGAATATCAGCAGAAGAACTTAAAAAAGTCCATGCTCCTATTGGAATCGATATAAAGGCACAGACTCCCGAAGAAATCGCCGTAAGCATTATTGCCGAGATTATCCAGATTAGAAGAAAAAATAGATATAGTAATAAGTAATAAGTAACAAGTAATATGTAATGAGTAATATGTGGGGGCAGACCTTATGGCTGCTCGTAATATGAGGGTAAGAAACCCGGTGGTGATAATTTTAAGGTTAAATTACAGGAAGTGATGATATTGGAATTAAGATATAAGCTTTGGATAGAAAAAAATAGAGAAAAAGTTTTTGGCGATGGACCTTTGGATATTCTTCATCGGGTGGAAAGAACCGGTTCATTAAGGAAGGCTGCAGAGGAAATAAATATGTCATATTCTCAAGCCTGGAATTTAATAAAAGGGTTAGAAAAAAGATTAGGATTCGATCTTTTAGAAAGAAAAGTGGGGGGAGAAAGAGGAGGAGGGTCAGAGATTACCGAGGAAGCTAGAGATTTAATGATGAAATATGAAGCATTTCGCGAGAGAGCTGATAAAAGTTTGAATTTATTATATACCGAAACATTTAAAGAATTTAAGGAAGAAGGTTAATCTTTTTATTTGCTATGCGTTATACCAATAAAAGTATAACCATCCCCTTAGGGGAGAGGATTAGCTCTATGCATCTCCTCCCCCTTAAGGGGGAGGATTAAGGTGAGGGTGTTATTTAAAATATTATGAAAAAGATACCGGTAGAAAAAGCAGTAGGGACAATATTATGCCACGATATTACTCAAATCATACCCGGAAAATTCAAAGGCCCACTTTTTAGAAAAGGTCATATGATTCAGAAAGAAGATATAGAAAAGTTACTGAAAATAGGAAAGGAGTCTCTATATATTTGGCAGCCAAAAAAAGGAGAAATTCATGAAGATGAAGCTTCTTTAAGAATCTCTAAAGCAGTAACGGGGGAAAATATAGAATTAACTGAAGCCATTGAAGGAAAAATTACTTTAAAATCTCTAATAAGAGGATTATTCAAAGTAAAAAGTGAGCTCTTATGCGAGATAAATTCGATGGAAAATATTACTATCCCCTGTCTTCCAAATAATTTTAAAGTAGAAGAAGGTCAAGGATTGGCCGGAGTGCGAATTGTTCCTCTAACTATTCAAGAAGAAAAAATAAAACAGATAGAGGAATTATGTCAAAAGAAGGGAACGGTTTTTTCCGTAAAAAAGTATAAAAAATTAAAGGTAGCCATTATTACTACCGGGAACGAGGTATATAAGGGATTAATTAAAGATGGATTTGGTCCTTTATTGAAAGAGAAATTTACCTATTTTCAAGCAGAGGTCGAGGGGCAGTTAGTATGTCCGGATGATATTGAAGAGATTAAAAAGGCGATCTGGCAATTTAATAAACAAGGAGCTGATCTGATTGCTTTAAGCGGAGGAATGTCTGTGGACCCTGATGATTCTACACCCGGAGCTATTCGTGAAAGTAGAGCAAAAGTAATTACTTACGGTGTTCCCGTTCAACCGGGAAATATGTTCATGGTGGCTTATTTAGGAAAAACTGTGGTTATAGGGATTCCGGGTGCTTCTTTATTTTATAAAAATACGATTTTAGATATAATTTTACCCAGGATATTTGCTGGAGATATTTTGAGCAAAGAAGATTTTGTGAAAATGGGAGAGGGTGGATTTTGTTCTACTTGTTCAATTTGCCATTATCCTTACTGTTATTTTGGTCGATAAGTAAAGGTTAATTTATTAAAAAAGTATCCAGAAAAAAGGAAAATTAATGAACTTTTATGAAGAAATAAAAGAAAAATTTTGTAAATTAATTAAGGGAGATGAAATTTGGTCTTCTAGAATAAATGTGGTCAATATTCGTCCTCTTACCCCTCAAGAGGCAATTGGAAGTCCGGAAAGAGATGATTTTCCGCTTTTAAAGGGGAAAGAAGTGATGATTCAAGCCGATTTTAGAGGAAGCCTGGGGCAGGTATTTACAGATATGCCAGGAAATTATAGTGGGACACTAGGAGAGGTTTTTGAGATGCCGTTAACTAATAATTTTCAAAGAGCTATTTTTGCTGCAAGTATAAATGCGGTTCTACGACATTTTCGTTTTATCTCTAAAACAGTGCACTGCCGGGATAAAGAACCAGGTGAATGTGCTGCTCATCTTACACCTTATATTTTAAAACATTTCAGCAAACCTCGGATTGCTTTTATTGGGTTTCAGCCGGCAATGATTACAACCTTAAGCCTTGATTTTGAGATTAGAGCAATTGACCTGGATCAAGATAATATTGGGAAAAGAAAAGCAGGAGTATTCATAGAGAGTATTTCTAAAACGAAGGAAATTTTATCCTGGGCAGATATAATTTTTGCAACAGGGACTACTGCTGTCAATAACACTTTGTCTGCTCTTTTAATTAATAAACCAATTATATTTTATGGTGTGACCATTTCTGGGATTGCCTTTCTCATGGGGTATAAACAGTATTGTTTCTGTAGTCATTAAATAGTAAAAGGAGGTTAGATAGAAGATATGAAGATTATAGATGATATTATTTCCACCATTGGAGAAGATGTCCGAGGCATGTTGGTAAAAGAAGTACGGATAGGTCCTTTTTGGACTGGGGTCTGGAGTAAATATGGTGGTTTAGCTTCTACTACTTTTATTCATGAACCGGCAATGCCCCCTCCTCTAAAGGAAGCAGGACATTTAACTAAAAAAACAATATTAGAACTTTGTAATTATGCAAACTACAATTGTTTGTTAATGGCTTCTGTCGGAATGGCTGCTATTAACTCTGCTATAGAAGTTGATTGGAATAAGTGCCAGAATATTAATGCAGCAGAGGTGCTTTACGAAAAAGGGAAAGATAAGAAAGTAGTGATAGTAGGACATTTTCCTTTTGTTAATAAATTACGCAGGCTTACTAAGGAACTTTGGGTGGTAGAAAGAAGACCACAGAGCGGAGATATTCCAGCAAGTGAAGCAGAGCGCGTTATTCCCCAAGCGGATGTTATTGCTATTAGCGGTACTGCTTTAATTAATGGAACCATGGGAGAGCTTTTAGCTTTATGTCCTAAAAAAAGCGTAGTAATGGTATTGGGTGCAACAACCCCCATTTCTCCGGTCTGGTTTGATTATGGAGTGGATTTAGTGTCTGGAACAAGAGTAACTGACCCAGAGTTAATGCTTCGCCTTGTTTCGGAAGGGGTAGTCTTTAAGCAAATTCATGGACGAGGAGTAAAATTGCTTACTATTCAGAAATAAAGTTACTGAATTGTTAAAGTTTAAGAAGAAGGTTAAGAGATTAAAATTAAGAAAAAAGGAGAAGACGAATTTTGAAAAGAATATCTATTTTATTATTAATAATATTATTAGTTTTTGCTTTTATTTCTATAGGGGGTGAATGTGTTTCAAAAGAGGAGGCTTCTATCGGAATGGCGGTAGAATTTATGGACCATGCTGCTTGTGCTTATATCTGTCAAGATAAAGGTTGGTTTGAGGAAGAGGGGCTCAAATTAACTACTTATGAGAGTTATGTGACTGGTATGGCTCTTGCTTCTGCTTTAGCCCGGGGAGATATTCAAGTAGCTTATATTTGCTTAATACCAGCCATAAATGTCTATGCTAATGCAAAAGTACCAATAAAGATAGTGGCTGGAACACATAAGTATGGATATGGTTTAGTAGTTAATCCAGATAAAGTAAAAATAATCCAGGATTTGGAAAAGCCAGCTATTCGCCTTGGATGCGTTAGGGAAGGTGGGCCAACAGATGTACTTCTTCATAAAGTTATAGATAAATATAATTTAAAGGAAGAAAAAATAATAAGTAATATTCGTCGAATGAGTCCACCCAAACAAGTTTTAGCTATTCAATTAGGGCAATTAGACGCTGCTTTTTTACCCGAACAATGGCCTACTATGGCTGAAGAATTTGGTTTCAGGATGTTGTTGATGAGCCAGGAGGTCTGGCCTGAAATGCAAGGGAGTGTTCTGGTGGTAAAGGAAGAATTGATCAAGAATCATACTGATTTAGTAAAGAAGTTGGTCAGAGTTTCCCAAAGAGCAACTAATTGGGCTAATCAATATCCGCAGGAAGCAGCAGAAGTTGTGTCTCGGCAATTGCAGAAAGCCGTTGGAAGTCTTTTTCCAGTTGAGGATGCTGACCTGGTTTCTAAGATAGAGATTACTGCAGAGGTTTTATTAAAGTCTATGAATAGGTTAGAATATACTATTAACATTAATCCTCTAATAGTGCAAGAAACGATAGATTATATGGTTAATTTGGGTTATATAAAAAGTAGCTTCCCGGCTGAAGATATTTTAGATTTGAGTTTTATAGAGGAATGAAAAGATATAAAATATTTAAATTAAAATGGGAGATAATCCCCATTATTATATTTCTCGGAATATGGGAGATAATTGCTCGTATAAACTTAATCTCTGGTCATTTTTTCTTTCCTCCCTTTTCTACTGTAGTAACAGAATTTTGGTATCTAACCGTTAGCGGAGTATTAGGGCCTAATTTTCTAAGTAGTCTAATGAGAGTTCTTGTAGGTTTTTCTGCCGGTTCTATTGCCGGGCTATTGATGGGAATTATCATGGGGTGGAATAAGGTGACCAACAAAGCATTAAGTCCAATCATCAGTCTAATTTATCCTATTCCAGCCTTAGGCTGGCTCCCTTTATTGATGTTATGGTTTGGGATTGGTGAAATCTTGCCGATTACTATAATATTTATCTGCTCCTTTTTTCCTATCCTTTATAATACTGTTACCGGAATTAACAACGTGAATAAAAATTATATCTTTGCGGCCAGGATATTAGGTGCTTCTGACCTAAAAATTTTAAGTACAGTAGTCGTTCCCCTTGCTTTACCTAATATTTTTACCGGGTTGAAATTAGAATCAGGAATGGCCTGGCGAGTAATCATAGCAGCAGAAATGGTAGCTATACCTACCGGGATTGGAGCACTGCTAATGAAGGCTGAAAGTCTCATACGTATAGATATTATTATAGTTTGTCTAATAATATTAGGAGTAATGTGTCTTTCCTTTGAAAATTTTTTTACCTTTTTAGAAAAGAAATTGACCAATCGATGGAGATAATATGTCCTCTATTAAGCTTAAAGACATTTCTAAATATGTTTGTAAAAATGTTAATTTAGAGATATTCGATAAAGAATTGCTAGTATTGTTAGGACCGAATGGGGCAGGAAAAAGCACTTTGTTGAATATTATTGCTGGTTTAATTGATTACCAAGGGTCAGTATTTTTTGATCATAAACCAGTGGATAAGTTACCGGCTAATAAAAGGAGAATAGGTTACTTATTTCAAGAATTGAATCTATTTCCCCATATTGATGTAGCTGGTAATATTGCTTATGGTTTGAGAGCTCAAAAACAATCTCGAAACGAAATAAGGGCCAGAGTTGAAAATCTACTTCAAATTATGAAAATAAAGCATTTATCGTCATACTACCCCAAACAACTGAGTGGGGGAGAAAAACAGAGAGTGGCTTTAGCCCGAGCCTTAGCTAACTTACCTCGTATTTTGTTACTTGATGAACCGATGAATAGTGTAGATTATCAAACCTCTAAATACCTAAGGACTGAGTTTAAAATATTACAAAAAAAGCTGGAGATTACCACCATTTATGTTACTCATAATTTTTACGAAGCAGAGGAGATGGCAGATAGAATTGCTGTACTGGATAAAGGTAAATTAGAACAGATTGGCTTACCTGAAGAAATATTTTTTCATCCTACCAAAGCAGTTAGTGATTTTATTGGGGAGTCGAATATTTTAAATGGTGATTATTATCATAGATTAAGCTTCTAAAATCTACGGAAATTAAAGACCATTGATACTATTGCTATGTTAAATAAAGTATGTTATATTTCTTGAGATTGCTTTGTCGCTTTGCTTCTCGCAATGACACTCAGTGTTTTGTCATTGCGAGCATTAGCGAAGCAATCTCAAAACTATACTTACCTAAGCAATATCCATGTGAGCCCACGGAATAAGGGGATCAACAAATTCCCTTAAAAACATTCCAGCCGTGATCACTCCACCACCAGGGTCACCTGAATTTGCAACATCTGCATTGGGAGTATTAATTTGTTCTCGAAGTTTCTCATCATCCATAATGAAGCGATGAAATCTTTCTCCAGCCTTATCTACAGCCTCAAGAAGCTCCCGAATCAAATCGTCCCAGTCTGAAACGAGTCCGGCAGTATAGTTACCCAAAGCAGTAACAGCCGCTCCAGTAAGGGTGGTCATGTCTATAATAGCGTCAGGTTTTAGAATCGAGGTGTAAGCAAGCATGTCTGCAAGGGTAATTCGTCCTTCGGTGTCTGTATTTTTTATTTCTTTGAACGACGACGGGGTATTAAAAAATTCCATGAAGCACCTCCAGAAGAAGTAAAAGTAAAAATTTTCTTGAAAGGGGGTGAAGAAAAAGGTAAAATTTGAATGTAGATTCGCAGATTCATCATTAAATTTATGAGGATTTTAGATGAATTAGCAAAAAATCTGTGTAAATATTTTAGACGCGATTTTTTGGGTACCACCAGAATACCTGTGATACCAACCTATATAAATGGAGGCATTGTTTATGAAGGATAGTCAGGAAAAAGATAAAACATTCTATATGGAGCAAGCAACACACCTTCACAACCGCCACCTTGTTGTGGATGCTCACTTTGATTTACTTCCTCTCGTTTTGGCGAAACGTCTCAAGGGGGCAACCAATGTTATTGAAAATGACTACCTTCCTGCCTTACGGGCTGGGGGAGTGGGGCTTGTTATTTCTTCTCTTTTTATTCCCAACGAATTTTTACCGGAAATGGGGCTTCGAAGAGCCCTCGATCTTATAAGTGCTCTTCATTCAGAAATGGAAGAAAGCCCTGGACTTTTCTCTCTTTGCCGGAATACAGAAGAGATTAAGCAGGCGAGAGAAAGAGGAAAGCTTGCCATTCTTCTTTCTTTTGAAGGCCTTGAACCTATAGGGAATGACTTATCTCTATTAAGAATTTTTTACGAATTAGGGGTCCGTGGAGTTGGTTTGACGTGGAGTCGCCGAAATTATGTGGCTGATGGGTGTTTTTTCAATCCAGTGGAAGAGGGTAGAAAGGGTGGTCTCACTGACTTTGGACTGAGAGTAGTAAGGGAAGCAATCCGTTTGGGGATGTATCTTGATATTAGCCATCTTAACGACGAGGGAGTAGAAGACCTTTTTGCTTTTTATGATGGTCCTGTCATGGCCTCCCATTCGAACTGCCGAAGTCTCACTTTCACGATGCGTAATCTTGCCGACGAACTAATTCAAAAATTGGCCTCCCGGAGAGGCGTTATAGGAATGAATGTATGCAGCACTTTTGTCGGTGACCCAGATAAAAAAACTCTCGATGAAAAAGATCTTGCTAATCATGTTGATTATATTCGAGATCTGGCAGGAGTAGATCATATAGGGTTTGGGTTTGATTTTTGTGATGAAATGAGAGACTTTTCAAAACCAGGCCCCCACCGTAATTATGATTGTATTAAAGGTTATAGTCGATGTATCGAATTTACAGCAGAATTATTGGCCCGGGGGTATAGTGAAGAAGAGCTTGTAAAAATTATAGGGGGAAATTTCCAGCGGTTCCTTGAGGAGACTATTCATTAACAAAGGCTTAAAGGAAAAGATAGTGATCTTTAAACACGCCTTCAGAAATGCCTCTATCTCGGTATTAACTATGATAGGAATATCTTTTGGCTACCTGCTGGAAGGCTCGGTGCTGACCGATTTTATACTTACCGGGGGTAATCAAGGCTTTAAATGGAGTCAACCTGAAAATTTATAAAGGTGAATTTTTTGGCCTGGTCGGTGAAATCGGCTGTGGAAAGAGTGTAACTGCTTTGGTGAATACACCTTCAGGGTGTAGATTTCATCCTCGCTGTGAATATGTACGGGATTTATGTAAAAGTGAAAAACCTAAAGTCTTACAGGTAGAAAAAGATCATATGGTCGCCTGTTTCTTGTTATAAGGAGGATACGAAACTCCTTTTAAAAAATTTTTCATATTTTTTTAAAAAAGATTGATTTTTTAGAAATAGGTAGTATAATATAGAAAGATTTATAAAATGGAATAGTTTTCCATATTATAGAACAATATAAAAAAGTTAAGAGCAGATGAAATTATTAAGAAAAACAATAGATATTTTAGATTATTTAAGTGATGTAAAGAGAGATGTGGGAGTAACCGAACTGAGTTTAAAATTAAATTTGCCCAAGAGCACAGTGCATAGAATATTAAAAGATTTATTAGAATATTCTATAGTTGAGCAAGAAAAAGATACTTCCAGATATAGAATGGGGCTACGTTTACTTAAATATTCCAATTCGCTTTTAAGGTCTTTTGATCTTAGACAAATTGCTAAACCTATTTTGAAAAAGATTTGTAATGAAACGGGAGAAACTACTTTTTTAACTGTCTGGAAAAATAACCAAGGGTTTTGTATAGATTCAATTTTTTCTAGTCAAAATATAAATACTAATCTTTTTGTGGAAATAGGCCGGGAAATGCCTTTTCATTGTACTGCCAGTTCAAAAATAATTTTAGCTAATCAGCCGATAGAAGATATTAAAAGAATTATTAGCCAAGAACCTCTCTTAAGATATACTCCCAATACCATTACAGAACCTAAAAAATTATTAGAACATTTATTGGAAATAAAAAATAAGGGTTTTGCAATTTGTGAGGAAGAACTGGAAGAAGGAATAAAAGCAATTGCTGCTCCTATAAAAAATATTAAGGGAAAAACCATAGCCAGTATTACCATAACCGGATTAGCTAAAAAAATGTCTTCGAATAATATAGAGAGACTTATTGAAGTGGTTACTAATTTAGCTAAAGAGGTATCTAAAAGGTTGGGCTATAATAAATTTATTGAAAAATGAATTGGTATAATTAAATTGATATAATTAAAGGGAACTTTGTTTAATTTAAAACATATATTTGTAAATTAGGAGGAAGAAAACAAAAGATGGCAAAAGTAATTTTAATAGCCTTAGGTGGAAATGCGATAAAACAATCCAATGAAAAAGGATCTTCAGAGGAACAATTCAAGAATTGCAGGAAAACCACCAAACATATCTCAGAAATTATCCAAAACCTTGACCAGGAAGATCGGCTAATCATAACCCATGGAAATGGACCGCAAGTTGGTAATTTAATGGTACAACAAAAGTTAGCTCAAGATATTGTCCCGGCTCATCCCATGGATGTGGTAGGGGCAATGACTCAAGGGCAAATTGGTTATATGTTGCAACAAACCTTAATAAATCATCTTAAAAAAATGGATCTTGATGTACCGGTTTGTGCGATAATAAATCAGGTTTTAGTAAATAAAAATGACCCAGAATTTTTTGGTGATAAAGCTTCCAAGCCAGTAGGTAATTTTCTAACTGCAGAAGAAGCTAAAGAAATGAAGGAGAATAACCCTCAATATATAATTAAACAGGTTAAGCCAAACGGAGAGCGTTGTTGGAGGAGAACCGTTCCTTCACCAGATCCTATAGCTAATGTAGAAGCTAACGTTATTAAGAAGCTAGTTAAGGCAGGGGTAGTGGTTATTGCTTCCGGTGGAGGAGGAATACCAGTGTTAGAAGATGAAAAAGGAAATTACCAAGGGATTGAGGCAGTAATAGATAAAGACCTTGCTGGAGAAAGATTAGCCGAAATAGTAGGTGCCGATATTTTTTTAATTCTTACCGATGTAGGAGAAGCTAAAATTAATTACGGTAAAGCTAACGAGAAAGGTTTAAGTAAAATAACTTTTGAAGAAGCTAAACGGTATTTTGAGGAAGGACATTTCCTTGCCGGAAGTATGGGACCAAAGGT
>Ga0209610_1000276_pt1 | contig 26633 bp, 28 predicted proteins | sample LakKivw275mmetaG_FD_184137 | JGI IMG/M metagenome (GOLD analysis project Ga0209610, IMG submission 184137) | Anoxic lake water microbial communities from Lake Kivu, Rwanda to study Microbial Dark Matter (Phase II) - Lake Kivu water 275m metaG... | ecosystem: Environmental > Aquatic > Freshwater...
ATATTTAAAGTTATAGGTTAAAATGTTAGAAAAGTATAATATTTTGTTATAAAAATAACATTAAGGAGGTTTTAAGGAAAATGGATATCTATACAGATGCATTAGGAATGATTGAAACGAGAGGATTCACTGCAATGGTAGAGGCAGCAGATGCTATGTTAAAAGCAGCCAGAGTAGAATTAGTCGGTTATGAAAAAACTGGTGGAGGATATAATACTGCAATTGTTCGTGGTGATGTAGCAGCTGTTCGAGCTGCTCTTGATGCTGGAAACTCAGCAGCTCAAAAAGTTGGTGAAGTAATTTCTGTACATATTATTCCACGACCACATAGTAATGTAGATGAAGTTCTTCCTTTAGGCAGAGGTCTAGTCAAAAGCAAAAAAGAAAAAATGAGTACTGATTAATTGATACAATTATAATACAGGAGGAAAAAATATGATACTAGCAAAAGTAGTAGGTACAGTTGTATCAACCAGGAAAGAACCGAAAATTGAGGGTATAAAATTTTTACTTCTGGAGAAAATTAACCCTTCTAATATGCAGGGGAAGGCTGATTATTTGGTAGCAATGGATAGCGTAGGAGCAGGATTAGGAGAAGTAGTCTTTTATGTAGCCGGAAGTAGTTCCCGGATGACAGCTACTACTGAAGGAAAACCAAGTGATGCAACTATAATATCTATAGTCGATTCTATAGATATTAACGGGAAATATGTCTATAGGAAGGAAAAAGAATAGCAAACAGCTTCTTTATAGATTTAAAAAAACTTAAAAAGAGGTTAAGATGATATTTGGTAAAATTGTGGGAACGGTAGTTAGTACCCAGATGGAGGTAGGAATAAAAGGTAGAAAATGTCTTCTGGTCCAAACTTGCAATCATAAAGGAGAAGTAGATGATGATTTTTTGGTAGCCGTGGATCTTGTTGGAGCAGGAGTAGAAGAGATAGTGATAATATCTCAAGGGAGTTCTGCAAGACAGACCGAAATTACCCATCAAAAACCAGTCGACTGTGTAATTGTAGGAATTGTCGATATGGTAGAAGAATATAACCAAGTTGTTTTTAAAAAATAGGAGATCTAGTTTACAAGAAGGGAAATGACTTATGGCACTTGAAAATGTGCTAAGGAATATGGGAGTAGTAGGAGCTGGCGGTGCTGGTTTTCCCACCCATATTAAAGTGGCCAATAAATGTGAGGTAGTAATTGGAAATGGAGCAGAATGTGAGCCTCTTCTTTACAACGATAAATATATTATGGAAGAAGGAGGAGAAGAGGTGGTAAAGGGTTTAGAATTAGTTATGCAGTCGACTGATGCAAAAAAAGGGGTAATAGCCCTGAAAAAAAAATATCTTTCTATTGCCGGAAATCTAGAAAAAACTATCGCTGAGAAGAAAAATATATCACTATTTCTTCTTGAGGATTATTATCCCGTCGGTGATGAGTTTATCCTGATACAAGAAATTACTGGTAAAGTTATTCCGGAAGGTAGAATCCCTCCAGATATAGGTTGTTTAGTAAATAATGTAGAGACCCTGAGAAATGTGTATATGGCTGAAAAAGGTAAAGCAGTTACTAGGAGGACGTTAACCTGCATAGGAGAAGTAAAAAAACCGAGTATTATAACTGCACGGATTGGTACTTCTTTCCGGGAAATTATAAATCTTTGTGAACCTACTCTAGAAGATTTTGTAGTCATTGTGGGGGGGCCTATGATGGGCGGAGTAGTGTTTGATCTCGATACACCTGTAATTAAAACTACTACCGGGATTCTGGTTTTACCTAAAGATCATCCTTTGGTCTTAAAGAAAACCATGAGGATTGAATATATTATCAAACAAAGCAAAGCTTCCTGTTGTCAATGCATTTATTGTACCGACTTGTGCCCTCGTTATTTATTAGGTCATGAACTTTATCCTCATAAAATTATGAGACAAATTAATTTTGGGATTGATATTCCCTATGAAGTTATTCAAAATGCCTTTTTGTGTAGCGAGTGTGGGCTTTGCGAGGTATTTGCTTGCCCGATGGAATTGTCACCCAGAATTATAAATCAAAAAATTAAAGCGAACCTTCTCACCGCTGGATATCAACCTAAATTTTCGGATAAAAAAGAAAATTCAAGAGAAGAGCAAGCCTACAGAAAAATACCCAGTTTGAGGATTAAAAATCGTTTGAGATTAGATAAATATGATGAAGATGGTCGACGTCCATTACGAGTAATAGAAACTGATCCCGATCAGGTGGAGATTTTACTCAAACAACATACCGGTGTTACTTCGAAACCGGTAGTGAAAATTGATGAACAAGTAAATGAGGGTGATCTTATTGCTGAAATCCCTGAGGGGAAATTAGGTGCCCGGTTACACGCAAGCATTAAAGGCAGGATAACTTATATTGACGAGGAAAGGATTGTTATTAAAAAATAATAATGAAAGATAGGTAAGATATGGATATAATCGTTCTTGGAGTATTAGAATTTAACAGCATAGCAGTAGGGATAAAGGCTTTAGACGGCATAGTAAAAGCTGCCTCGGTGAAAGTAATAGATGCGAGAACGATTTGTCCGGGAAAATTTCTAATTCTTTTTACCGGTGATGTGGCAGCAGTCGATGCTTCTCTTACCGCTGGTAAGGAAATTGGAGAAGGTTACCTAGTTGACGAATTATTTATTACCAATTTACACTCTCAAATTATTCCGGCAATTGTCGGTACAGTTGAATGCAAGATTTGGGATGCTGTGGCTGTAGTAGAATCTTTTTCGGTCGTTGCCAGTATTGAAGCTGCCGATATAGCTGCCAAGACTGCCAATGTTTTAATTAACGAGATTAGATTGGCTGCGGGGATGGGCGGTAAATCTTATATTAAAATGATAGGGAATATAGATGAGGTGGAAGCTGCAGTCAAGGCAGCAGTTAAGATTATAGGTGACAAAGGTCTGCTTTGCAAAGAGGTCATTATCCCCAACCCCCACCCGGAGATTAAACCTTATTTTATTTATTAAAGATAAAACAGAAATTTACACCTAGGTGGTAAATGATGGAAATAAACGAAAAAGATTTAAAATTAATCATTGAAAGCGTTCTTGATAAGTTAGAAAGTACCAAAAGTGATAAAGCAATATCAAATGATTCTTTAAATAAGTCTTCTTCTGGGCAGGATGGAATTTTTGAAGAAGTAAATACTGCTGTCGATGCTGCTGAAGCTGCTCATCTTGAACTGGTTAAATTAACCTTAGATCGACGTAGAGAGATCATTCGGAGCATACGCAAAATAATTATGAGTAATCTGGAAGAGATTTCTAAATTAGCCGTAGAGGAAACAACTTTTGGCAGAGTAGAAGATAAAATTGAAAAAAATAGATTGGCTGCTTTAAAAACACCGGGGGTAGAAGACCTCGAGCCTACAGCTTATTCCGATGATCATGGAATGACCTTGATGGAGCGGGCAGCTTACGGGGTTATTGGGTCTATCATACCTTCTACTAATCCTACCTCAACAGTTATAAATAATAGTATAAGTATGATTGCTGGTGGAAATAGTGTGGTTTTCAATCCCCATCCTGCAGCAAAAAGAAGTTCCTGCTTTACCGTTTCCTTAATCAATCAGGCGATTGTAAAAGCCGGGGGTCCCCCCAATGTTCTGTGTGCCATTGCTAATCCAACTATTGATTCAGCCCAAACTTTAATGAAACATCCTAAAATTAGATTACTGGTAGTAACCGGCGGTCCGGCGGTAGTTCAGGCAGCCATGAACAGTGATAAGAAAGTAATTGCCGCTGGTCCTGGGAATCCTCCCTGTGTTGTAGATGAAACAGCTGATCTGATTAAAGCCGGCCGTGATATTGTGAAGGGAGCAGGATTTGATAATAATATCGTCTGTATATGTGAGAAAGAGATATTAGCTGTTTCCCAAATTGCCGATAAACTAAAAGAAGAAATGATAAAAAATGGTGCTTATGAACTAAAAGGCGAACAGATTGAAAAGGTTACTAAATTGGTTATTGCTGACCCGAGCAAGCCCGGACATGAGGGGGCATCGAACAAAGAATATGTGGGGAAAAATGCCAGTGTGATTGCGCAGGATATTGGTTTAAATATCTCTGACCAGGTTAAAATATTGCTTTGTGAGGTCGATCGTTATCATCCTTTAGTCTGGACTGAACAGCTTATGCCGGTAATCCCTCTGGTTCGTTTTAATAATGTTGATGAAGCCATAGATTTTGCCGTGCAGTGTGAGCATAATTTTAGACATACCGCTTCTATTCATTCTCGAAATATTGCTAAACTTTCTAAGATGGCCCAATTAATGAACTGTTCTCTCTTTGTAAAGAACGGACCATGTTATAGCGGATTAGGGTTCGGAGGCGCCGGTTATACTTCTTTTACTATCGCTACTCCTACCGGAGAGGGTTTAACCCGGGCAAGAACTTTTACCCGGGAAAGACGTTGTGTCTTGGTTGGTTATTTCAGAATTGTTTAAAGTTAAGTTAGTCGTTAGTGAATAGTGAATAGTCGTTAGTATTAAAACAAGTTTTATTTAACAGTTTCAGTTCTTGGTTTTTAGTAAATAGAGAGGCATATTCCTGCACGCTTGCCTTACTGATAACTGGCAAACTGGGTAACGGGATAACTGATACATACGAGATACGATTCACGAGATACGAGATACGAATTATGGATTACGGAAAAAGGAAATTCCTATACAATAAATTTATTTTTTAGCTATCTATTAGGAGGTTAGAGATGCAATTAGGAAAAGTGATTGGCAATGTTGTTTGTACCCAAAAAGTAGAATCTTTTCAAGATATAAAACTATTATTGGTTCAGCCTCTTAATGAAAAGTTAGAAGAAATTGGTGATCCTGTAGTGGCTTGCGATACGGCTCAGGCAGGTATAAATGATATTGTTTTCTATGAAGGCGGCAGAGAGGCAGCTTTGGGACTTAAAAATTGGTTCAATCCTTCTGATCTGACTATTATGGGTATAGTTGATCAGGTAAATATTGGAGAGTAATTATGATTTTAGGTAAGGTAATCGGTAATGTAGTTTCAACTATAAAGCTTCCGGTTTATCAAGGATATAAGATTTTAATCATTCAGCCTGTGAATGATAAAGAAGAGCCGCAAGGGGAAAGTGTTTTGGCTTTGGATACTGTTCAGGCGGGGGTGGGAGATACGGTCCTGGTGATTGATGAAGGGAATTCCTCTCGTTTGATCATGAATAATTCGACTGCCCCGGTTAGAACAATGATTGTAGGAATCGTCGATGCAATTGAATTAAATTAAGAATAAGGTTAAAGAAAATGACTGATAGTAAAAATAGAATAAAAATTATCCAGAATGTGGTTAGTGGATTGTATTCTACCGCTACCCCTGAAAAAGTCCAACCTATCCCCAATAATGTTCGGGATAAAGTGGGGTGTGTTGCCATTGGTTCAGATCATGGCGGATTTGAGGCCAAAGAAATTATTAGAGATTATTTGCGTGCTATTGGTTATCGAGTTACAGATGTCGGAACTTTTAGCAAAGATAGCGTGGATTATCCTGATTTTGCCCTTAAAGTAGCCAGGAAGGTAGCCAGCGGGGAATGTGAAAGAGGAATTATGATCGATGGAGCTGGAATTGGCTCTTCAATGGTTTGTAATAAAGTTAAAGGGATAAGAGCAGCCCTGTGTTATAACCCGAAAACTATTATAAACAGCAGAGAACACAATAATGCCAATGTTTTAACTTTGGGCGGCCCATTACACACTTCGGATGAATTATGCGAAATGGTAAAACTCTGGTTGGACACTACTTTTGCTGGCGGAAGACATTGGGAAAGAGTTAATAAAATAATGGCTGTAGAAAGAAATCAATAAAAATATGAAAAAAAGAGGTTTAAAATTATGGATATAGATAAGATGGATAAAAAAGAATTGATAGATAAGATTAGTGATGAAATAATATCAAAATTAAAGAAAACATCTTTTTCTGATAATCTTTCTTTTAAATCTGATTTGGGTAATAAAAACATACAGGGTTTTTCTGCGGATTGCAAGATACAAATTAACACGCCTGCTGATCTCGCACCTTATATTGACCATACTTTATTAAAGCCTGACGCAACAGAAGCTCAGGTTAAAAAAATATGTGAAGAAGCCGTTCAGTATGGTTTTTGTACGGTTTGTATTAATTCTTCCTGGGTGATTTACTGTGCCAGGAAACTAAGGGGGACCGGAGTTAAAGTCTGTGCTGTCGTGGGATTCCCATTGGGGGCAACAGACAGCAGGACCAAGGCTTACGAGACGCGTAATGCCATAGAAAACGGAGCAGGTGAAATAGATACAGTGATTAATGTGGGTGCTTTAAGAAATGGTGATCTAAAGACTGTGGAAGCTGATCTAAGAGCAGTATTGACAGCTTGCAGGAATGCCACGACTAGCAAGGCAATTATTGAAACTTGCTTACTAACAGATGAAGAAAAAGTAATTGCCTCACAATTGGTAAAAAAAGTTGGGTTTGATTTTGTAAAGACCTCCACCGGTTTTTCTACTGCCGGAGCTACTGCCCATGATGTTGCTTTGATCCGCAGGACTGTTGGTCCTAAAATGGGAATTAAAGCAGCAGGCGGAATCCGTACTTACGAAGATGCTTTATTAATGATTCGCTCCGGGGCAACCCGGCTGGGATGTAGTGCCAGTGTAAAGATTGTCAGTGTCTGATATTATTTTGATATGATAAAGAATAGATGGGCCGAGGATGATAAAAAATGGAAGAGAAAGACTATAAAAAACTTGTAGATATGATAACTGAAACGATTTACAGAGAAATAAAACCGAAAGAAGAGCCAACACATCTTTTCTCTATCCCCGTAGAGATATCCAATCATCATGTTCATTTAACCAGGGGTTCTTTGGATATTTTATATGGAAAGGATTATGAGCTTACTAAATTACGGGATTTATCTCAACCCGGAGAATTTGCCAGCAATGAACAGGTGAGTATAGTTAGCGCGAATATGAAAGTTATTGAAAAAGTAAGGATTCTCGGTCCCTTACGAGAATATACGCAAGCAGAATTATCCATTACTGATGGTTATTTTTTAGGATTAGACCTTCCTACCAGAATATCGGGAAACATAGAAGGCTCTCCAACCATCATTTTTATCGGACCACAAGGCGTTTTAACTCTTTCAGAGGGAGCTATTCGAGCCGCGCGGCATATTCATATGACTCCTGAAAATGCGGAATCTTACCAGGTAAAAAATGGTGACCGAGTGAAGGTGGAAGTATCAGGAGACCATGGAGTTATTTATAAGGATGTAGTAATCAGGGTTTCGCAAAAGAGCAAATTAGCCCTTCATCTGGATACAGATGAAGCCAATGCCGGGAACGTTAAAGGAGCAACTTTGGCCAGAATTATATAATTATAAATACTCTAATACTTTAAGTTTTAATAATAGGGGAGTATATTTTTAAAAGAATTTTTATTTTTTAAAGAAGAGGCTTAATATGATTGAAAAAAAATAATCGGGTAAACTATTTACTTAAAAAGTTAGATTTACCTCAAAAGGAAATAAGAAAAAGAATAAATATTCTTTTTCTTATCCCTTAGTCCTCTTAACAGATTAAAAAAATAAGATACATTTTTAATATTTTTGTGAATAAGGGCTTTAAGTAAAGCTTCATGGGGAATAGGCAGTATAATTAGGGAAGAATAAAGTATCTTTAAAGCTGAAGTATTAAGAAAGGAGAAAAGAATCTCATATTTCTCTAAAGGTCTTAAGTTAAAAACAGTTTCAACTTTAAAAAGAAGTTTTTGATTTGCCTTAAATCTATTCATAGAATTACACCTTAGTTTTCTGAAAAGTACTAGTAGGCAAAAAGAGGAGGTGATTTTAAAAAATATCTGTGTAAGAAGATAGAGAAAGTTAAAAAATAGAAAGGAGAATTTTATAATCATGTTAAGCATTAAGAAAAGTTTTGTTATTTTTTTTATGACCTTGATTTTTAGTTTAGTATTAGTATGGTTCGTAGGCGAAATAAGTATTCCCGGACATGCTGCAGAAGAAGTAAATGCTTATTCAATTTGGCCCGAGAATTGGGCACGACCAATGTTTGAAGAATTTGAAAAAGCAACCGGGATACATGTTAACTTTATCCGCTTTTCTTCTGGTGAGGCCCTGGCTCGGGTGATAGCGGAAAAAAATAATCCACAAGTAGATGTTCTTTTTGGCGGACCGGTAGAGACTCACAGCGCAGGGATCGCAGAGGGAGTATTTGAGGCCTATAAACCAGCAACATATAATGAGTTAGAAAGCAGATTTAAAGATGCTGATGGATATTGGGTAGGCATTGCCGATGATCCGCTGGTATTTATGTCCAATGCAGGTTTTCTGAAAGAAAAAAATCTCAATCCACCTTCCTCTTGGGATGATTTGCTCGATCCTGCTTATAAAGATATGATTCAAATGGCTGATGCTCGTACTTCGGGTACAGCTGTTACCAGAATATTTACAATTCTTCAAGTTTTTGATAGAGATGAAGATAAAGCTTTCGAATACATGAAGAAATTACGTGCCAATGTCCAAGTTTACACCAAAAGTGGTGGAGGAGGAACCATTCCAGTCGGTTTAGGTCAAGCTGGAGCAGGAATATTTTTCATAGTCGATGCTCTGAAAACTCAACAGGAAGGCTATGATGTAGTAGTTTCTTTCCCCAAAGAAGGAATCGGCACCTCTGTTGAAGCGATTGCTTTACTTAAAGGAGCCAAAAATCCCGAATTAGGTAAAAAGTTAATAGACTGGGCTTCAAGTCCGGCAATGCAAAATCTTTTTGCAGAATATAAAATTAACTTTATTCCTGCTCATCCTGATGTAGAAATTGAACCAAGCCTTGCTGAAGTGGTAAAAGACGCAAACATTTTCCCAATTGACAGCGTTTGGGCTGGAGAAAATCGTAAACGCATTGTAGATGAGTGGATAGAAAAAGTGTTGCCATAACCACAATTAGAATCACATAATAAATTAAAGAGGAAAAAATGCCCGCTTTTTTAAATGTATTTAGAAAAAAAGTATTTACTAAGTTACCTAAGGACCCGGCAATTTTGCTAAGCATCATTGTGATTTGGTTCTTTTTGTTATTATTTATTCTTTTCCCTTTATCAAAAATTATCATATTGACCTTTGAAAAAAGCGGGCATTTTACTTTGACTAATATCTTAGAAATTTTGGGTAAACGCAATCACTTACAAGCTTTTTGGAACAGTCTTCTTCTAGCTACCCTGGTTGGTTTATTAGGGACGGTTCTTGGTTTTTTCTTTGCCTTTACTTCCGTTCGATCTAATCTTTCCAAAGGCTGGTCTAAATTTTTAGATGGTACTATTATACTGCCTCTTATTTCCCCTCCCTTCACCACAGCCATTGCCATGATATTTTCCTTTGGGCGGAGAGGACTCATAACTTATAATCTTTTAGGAATAAATACTTTTAATGTTTACGGTTTGCATAGCGTACTATTTGCCGAGACTATTACTTTTTTCCCGATTGCTTATCTAACTTTAAAAGGCGTTTTATCTGGCATTGACCCTACAGTAGAAGATATGGCTTTTAGCCTGGGAAGTTCCCGGGGAAGAGTCTTTAAAACTATTACTCTACCGCTCGCTATTCCAGGATTAGCAAACTCCTTTCTTTTACTCTTTGCTGCCTCTTTAGCTGATTTTGCTACTCCTTTAATTTTAGCAGGAAATAGGTTTCCGGTACTACCCACCGAAGCCTTCCTCCAGATTACCGGATTATTTGACATAAGGGGAGGGGCAGTTTTATCTTTCATTCTTCTTGTGCCCGCTTTTTCAGTATTTGTTCTTCAGCGATATTGGGTGAGCCGAAAATATTATGTAACTATTACTGGTAAAGCCGGAGCGCAAACCCAAATAAAAAGTGTAACTTCAAGGACAGGAAAAGTTTTTCTTACCGTATGTATTCTTATTTCCATTTTAATTTTATATTTCTATGTTCTTTTGTTCTATGCTTCTATTGTAAAAGCATTCGGAGCCAATTATCAAATTACTTTAAAACATTATATAGTAGTTTTCACCGAAGGATTAAAGGCTATAAAGGATACTCTTTTTATTGCTACTATAGGGATGTTGTTAGGGGGTGTTTACGGGGTTGTTGTGGGGTATTTAGTCTCTAAAAAAACTTTTATTTCCCGATCTGCTATGGAGATTGTTTCCATGATTAATTACTCTTTACCCGGGACCATAGTGGGTATCGCCTATTTAATCGCTTTTAATAATCCCCCGATTATGATAACTGGAACGGCAATTATTATCATAGCCTGTTATGTCTTCCGTTATGGTGCTACAGGAATTCGGACTACCGTGGCTATTCTTCAGCAAATCGACCCAAGCATCGAAGAAGCATCCTTTAGCTTGGGGGCCAATGCTATAACCACTTTTAAACGTATAACCATACCACTTATTCTCCCCGGTTTGTTTAGTGGTTTAGGAGTAGTATTTATCCGTTCAATGACCGCAATCAGCGCTACTATCTTTTTGATTTCCATAAATTGGACCCTTATTACCGTTCGTATTCTCGATAAGATGACCGAATTGGAATTAGGAGTTGCTGCTGCTTTTTCAACCCTGGTAGTAGCCATTGTCTTTATAGTGATTATATTTATTAATTTATTTCTCAGATTATTCCGCGGGCCGGGAGCAATTGATATGTCTAACATTTTAGGAGGTTAATATGGAAGCAATTGGAATCCATTTGAATAATATTCATAAAACCTTTCTACACCGAGTAAAAGGCGAGGTAAAAGCCGTTGATAATGTTAATTTGAACATTGAACATGCCAAGCTGGTAACCTTATTGGGCCCCTCTGGCTGTGGTAAGACTACTACCCTAAGAATGGTTGCCGGTTTTGAGCAGCCAGACAAGGGGACTATTTTTCTTGGGGAAGAAAATGTAACAAATTTGTTGGCAAATAAACGGAATATTGGTTTTGTTTTTCAAAATTACGCTCTTTTCCCTCACCTTTCTATTTATGAAAATGTTGCTTATGGCCTAAAAGTGCAAAAAATTCCTCCACAAGAAGAAAAACAGCGAGTCAATGAAATTTTAGCAATGGTGGGCTTAATCGGTTATGAAACCCAGTTTCCCCATCAGGTTTCCGGCGGAGAACAGCAGCGGGTAGCCCTAGCTCGTGCAATTGTTATTAGACCAAAAGTTCTTCTTCTGGATGAACCTTTATCAAATTTAGATGCAAAATTACGAGTTCATACTCGAAGCGAAATAAGACGCCTGCAGCAATCTCTAAACATGACCTCTATTTATGTAACTCACGATCAGGAGGAAGCAATGGCTATATCTGACCGTATTGCCATTATGAATAAAGGGAAGATAATACAGGTAGGAACAGCAGAAGAGCTATACTTTCAACCGAATTCAGAATTTGTAGCCAAATTTATTGGCAGAATTAATACTCTTCCTGCAGAAGTACAAGAAGTGGACAATGGTTTTGTTATAGTGAAAATATTCAATCACGCTTACAAAATTCCTACTGCCTCAGATGGCATTGAACCCCAACAAAAAATGAATGTTTTTATAAGACCTGAATTTGTACAACTTTCTAAAAAAGAAGAAGAAAAAGAATTAAAAGGCATTATTACCGAAAAAGTCTTTTTGGGAGAGAAAGTCGAATTCACCGTAGATATTTACGGATGTACACTAAACATAACCTCTTATAATGCCGTTGAATGTGCGAAATATTTATTAAATCAAGAGGTGGGGGTATGTTTGGCTGAAAAAGAACTGAAAATTTTTAAAGAAAAAGGAGATTAAAAATGAAAAGAAGGATTTTTATTTTTCTTACCTGTCTGTTTTTAACTTTAAACATACTCTGTAATCTTTCGGTAGCTGCCAACCAGCAAATCGAACCTAAGGAATATCACGGAGCAGATTCAGTTTTTAAAGCAAATGGAATTTCCATATTTTGGGCTATCCTTAAGGGCTCAGAAGAAAGTAATTCCTGGGTATATATTAAAATAATTAATCTGGAAGATAACTTAAAGGAATTTTATGTCTTTAGCCTAATTGCCACCGATCCTTTTTCGGATTCAGAGGTATGGATAATCAAAGGGGAAAAATTAAAAAAGGAAAATATAATCAAATTAAATCGAGAATCATTTAAGGAGACGATGGGAAGAATATTTTTCTTTTATCAAAATGAAAAGGTAGAAGATTATCAAAGTGAAATACCTGATATGATAGTTTATTATTTAAGTGTGCCTGATACTGCTCCAGAATTTCTTACTTTGGAAAAACTTGAAGCTTACTTTAAAGACGCAGAAAAAAGACTCGAGAAAGTGGAATCTACAATAAAAAATTATTAATTTTTTTAATATTTTTTACCATACTATAGTCAAACTAATATGCTATAATTATTGAAAATTGCCTAAGATAACTAATTGATTTTTCAGATACTTTTTAAAAAATTTTTTATATAAATAAAGAGGTTCATATGGTCGGTAAAAATTATCGGAATAATTGTATACTGAATAGATTATCAGTTGATGGTTTTGCGAACATCAAAGATTTGTCAAAAAAATTAGAAGTTTCAGAGATGACTGTTAGAAGAGATCTCAGGGAACTATCTAAGGAAAATATTGTTACTCTTATTCCAGGTGGAGCTGTTCTAAAAAGAAATTCCCCAGTTGATACAGATAAAGAAAAGTATTTAATTCAAACTGCCGAATCCTTGATGTTAGAAGAGAAGATTAAAATTTCTCGAAAAGCAGCTTCTTTGGTAAACCCTAATGATGTGATTATTATAGATACCGGCTCTACTACCAAAAATCTCCCTAAATTTATTCCGGAAAATATGCCCCTAACTGTTATATGTTATACTCTAAATATTTTGTTTAATGTTTATGAAAATAAGTATTGGAAACTAATATTCCCCGGAGGTTATTTTCATGATGATACTCTCATGTTTGAGAGACCAGAGGGGATTGATATGATAAAGAAGATAAGAGCCAATAAAGCCTTTATTTCAGCTGCCGGCGTTTCTGAAAAATTAGGAGTTACCTGTGCAACTGATTACGAGAAGGAAACCAAGAAAGCAGTTATTGAATCTTCGGATACCAAAATTTTATTAGCAGATTCTTCAAAATTTGGGAAAATTAAGATTTCGCACTTTGCCGACCTTACCGATTTTGATATTGTTATCACTGATTCAGGAATTTCCAAAGAATGGGAAGAGATTATTAAAAATAGCGGTGTTAAGCTATATATTGTATAAAATAAGAAATAATATCAATTAGAGAAATCGCTATCTATTAGGAAAAAAGAGGAGGGGTAAAATGAGATTGTTTGGCGGAGTTTTTATGGGAATTGTATTTTTAACAGTAGGAATAATTTTACTTCTGAATAGTATTTTTAATTTCAATATCAATATATTTAAATTAACCATAGGAATTCTTATTGTCTTGTTCGGAGTATTTATCCTTTTTAACGGTTTTAGTTTTCAAGATAGTAGAAATATTGTCTTTAGAGAAGGAGTAATTAGAGTTTTAAAATTTCAAGACGAATATAATATTATATTTGCTTTAGGAACGGTTGATTTATCAAAAATAAAAATAGGTAATGAGGTTAAAAAAATAAAGATTAATACTATCTTTGCGGAGGGAAAGGTTATTATTAATTCAGAGATTCCAATGATGATTAAGGCAAGTTCTGCCTTTGGCGAATTGGAATTGCCAGATAAAACATCAGTGATATTCAGTTCAAAGGAATATAAAACAGTAAATTTTGATGAAAATCAAAGTTATTTTAAAATTGAAGCTAATGCAGTGTTTGGTAAATTAAAATTTATAACTGCTTTTTGATTTTTATACTACCCTATCCCGATAAAGCCCTTTCCTCACGCCATAACCAGCTAATTATCTAATCGAAATATTTCTTTTTGGACATTGTTTCCGCAATTACTGCATTTGAAAATGCAATTGAAAGAATAATTGGAGCAGAAAAAGGAATAGTTCATATTGTCGATCGAAAAATTTTAAAGCTATTTTATAAAAAAATTAAAACCTAAAAATATTAAAAATAATTATAGTTAAAATGAATCAGGAATTACTCATCAATTTTATCTTTATATCCTGCTTCTTAGATGTAAAATATACTAAAAGATTAGCCAATCTAAAAGATAGTATGGTTTCTAGTGAAAAAAAGAGGGGGTAATGAAGTAGTGTTTTCCATTAAGCTCGGTCTAAAAAATTTGACCCGCCAAAAAAGAAGGAATGGTATCACTATTTTAATTATTGCTTTTGCTTTTTTTATTTATTTATTTTTAGATTCTGTTATGGGCGGTATGGAACAATTGTCCTTTAATAATATAATAAATTTTGAAACCGGAAATATACAAGTTGCCTATCCTCAATATTGGGAAGAAAAAGAAGAGCTGCCTCTGGAAAATTTAATCTATTTAAATCAGGATATAGAAGAGAGCATAAAAAAAATAAATGGTTTATTGGCAGCATCTCCCGAACTTCGATTTACTGCCAGTCTTAATAATGGTATTGATGAAATAGCGATCATAGGTCTGGGTATCGTTCCGGAGAAATATAATGAAGTCTACGCCACTCAACAGTATCTAGTCGCCGGTTCAATTTTTACTTCAGGAGAATCCAAAGCCGTTATAGGGGAAAGACTAGCTGAATTGATGGATTTGAAAGTCGATGATTATATTACACTTTTAGTCAGGACCAAAGAAGAGACTTTTAATACCATTGATTTAGAAATTGGGGGATTGGTGAATACTCCTCATCCGATGATTAATAATGGCATTGTTTTTGTTCCTTTGGATATTGCCCAGCAGGCATTGAATGTGGAAAATGGTATTAGCATGATTACCATTAAAACAAATAAGGAAAAAGAAATTAACCCTATTATAGATAATATTAATCGAATTTTTCAGAAAAAAAACATGAAGATTAAAGCTTACTCCTGGCGAGAATCTGCGGAAACGGTTATCGCTTACAGTACTGCTCAAGATGCTGAAACCGCTATTGTTCTAACCGTAATTTTAATGATCGGTATGATAGGAATTATTAATAATGTTATCCTGTCTGCCCTGGAGAGAACCAGAGAGATTGGTATGATGAAAGCTTTGGGGATGAGAGAATGGGAGATTGTTCTTGTATTTATGATAGAGGCATCCGGTGTAGGAATCATCGGTGGGTTGGCCGGTTGCTTATTAGGGGCTGCAGGAGTAGGATGGATGGTTAAATACGGATATGACTTAAGTTATATAGGTGGAGATATGTCTCTATATGGAATCCCGATTTTAGATAAAATTTATGGGGTCTGGAATTTATCTTCTTTTGTTTTCATCTTCTTTTTTGGAATAGTACTTGCTTTATTTTCCAGCATGGCTCCTGCCTACTGGGCAGCTCATAAAGACCCGGTAAAAGCAATTTATCATTGATAGGTGAAAAAAATTGAAATAAAGTATAAAATAATCAAAAAGAATTAACTTAAATTTATTCACTGTACAAGTAATTAAAATATAAAAAGGAATCATTAATGCAATCGAATTTAGTCAAGGAGGAAAATTAAATGTATTTACTCGAACTAAAGAAAGTCAAAAAAATTTATCAACAGGGAAAAATAGAAGTACCTGCTTTGCGAGGAGTAGACTTAATAGTAGAAAAAGGTGAATTTTCAACCATTTTTGGTCCTTCTGGTTCAGGAAAAACCACACTTCTCAACATGATAGGTTGTCTAGACACACCTACCGAAGGGGAAATTCGTTTAAACGGAAATAAGGTAAGCGATCTTTCCAGGAAAGCCCTTGCCATGACCAGAAGGTTCAATATCGGATTTATCTTCCAAAGTTATAATTTGATTCCGGTATTGACGGCCTATGAAAATGTAGAATTTGCTATTCGACTGATTGACCATACTTCAGAACTGAAAATAAAAGAAAGGGTATTACAAATATTAGAAGAAGTGGGGCTTAAGGGATTGGAGAATCGAAGGCCCAATGAACTTTCCGGCGGAGAGAGCCAGAGGGTAGCCATTGCCCGTGCTTTAGTCAAGGAACCCAAGCTTGTTTTAGCAGATGAACCAACTGCCAATCTGGATTCTAAAAATGCTGCCGATGTAGTAAAAATTATGGTGAAGATGAATAAAGAATTAGGTACTACTTTTATCTTTTCTACCCATGACCCGATGGTAATGGAATATGCTCATAGATATATTAATCTTAAGGATGGTATGATTTCGGCCGATGAAAGGAGGGGGGTAAAAGGTGTTTAGTTTTAAACTCGGCTTGAAAAATTTAACCCGTCAAAAAAGGAGAAATGTCATTACCATTACGGTGATTGCCTTTGCATTTTTTGGTTATTTATTTATGGATTCTATTATGGGAGGCATGGAAGAAATGTCTTTTAGTAATATAAAGAATTACGATACCGGTAATATTCAGGTGGTCCATCCTGAATACTGGGAAGACAGAGAAAAACTGCCTTTAGAAAATTTAATTTATATAAACCAGGATACAGTAGACAGCATAAAAAATATGGATGGAATATTGGGTACATCTCCTGAACTAAGATTCCAGGCCAACCTGAATAACGGGATTGATGAAACAACAGTCCTGGGTTTGGGTATCTCTCCCGAACAATACAATGAAGTTTTTGCTACTCAAAATTATATCATTGAAGGTTCGATGTTTGCCCCGGGTGAATCAAAAGCAGTCATAGGACTAAAATTAGCTGAATTGATGGATTTAAAAGTTAATGATTATATTACACTTCTTATCAGGACAAAAGAAGATACCTTTAATACCATCGATGTGGAAATTTCAGGTCTGTTAAATGCGCCCAATCCGATGATTAATAACGGGATTGTTTTTGTTTCTTTAGATATTGCCCAACAGGCATTAAACGTAGGTGATGGGGTTAGCCTGCTTGCCCTGAAAACAGCTTCCGGAAATGAGGATAAAATCACTAAAGCATTGATGAACAATTTTAAGAATAAAGACCTGGATTTAAAAGCATATTCCTGGAGAGAATCCGCTGAATCAGTCATTGCTTTAAGTACTGCCAAAAAGGGCGGAGCAGCGACTATCCTGTCAGTCGTTCTTCTTATTGGTATGATAGGAATTATTAATAATGTTATCCTCTCTGCCCTGGAAAGAACGGGGGAAATCGGTATGATGAAAGCTTTGGGAATGAGAGAGTGGGAGATTGTTTTTGTCTTTATGGTAGAGGCAACCGGTATAGGCATCCTGGGTGGATTAGTCGGATGTTTGATTGGATTTGCAGGAGTAGGTTTGATGGCGAAATACGGTTTTGATTTAAGCTATATGGGTGGAGATATGTCTGAATTTGGCATTCCCATTCTCGATAAAATTTATGGAACCTGGAATTATCCTGCCTTCAGTTTCTTATTTATTTTAAGCGTTGTGGTTGCACTGTTATCCAGTATAGTACCGGCATATTGGGCAGCAAATAAAGATCCGGTAAAAGCAATCTACCATCGTTAAGGAGGTAAAAAATGAAATTTCTATGGAATTTAGCTAAAAAAAATCTATCGAGATCCAGGATTAGAACATCGATTTCCGCTATTGCTATTGCGGTTGCTATTATTGCCGTGGTCTTTGCCCGCGGGTTAATCAGCGGAATGATAGAATCTACCTTTGAAAATCATATCCATTATAAAGCCGGTCATATACGGATTATCAATAATGAATACAAACTAAAAGAACGTCTTATGTCTTTAAATTATACTTTAGATGGGTTTAATGGTAAAGGCTATTTAGAGATGAGTGAAAAATTAAAGTTAGTGGAGGGAGTCAAGCAGGTTATTCCGCGGCTTAAATTCGGTGCTGTCGTTAGTATGGATGATGAATTAGTAGGAATGATGGGCTGGGGAGTTGATCCTGCTGAAGAAATAGCCTTCACTAAGATAGATGAAAAAATAATCGAAGGAAGGATGCTTGAGCTGGGTAGTAGAGAAATCGTTATGGGGGCTGGGTTACTGGAAAAAATAAACCGCGAAGTAGGGGATAAAGTTACCATGTTATATACGACCCCTTTTGGCTCCTTCAAAGGTTCTACTTTTCAGATTGTCGGGAAGCTTCAAAGCACTATACAGATGCTAAATGATACTGTTTTCTATCTTCCCTTGGATCAAGCCCAGAGGATTTTGGAGATGCCTGGCGAGGTAACAGAATTACTTTTGATTACTTCGGATTATCATAAAGCATCTTCGCTTTTACCCGGTCTCAATGAACTGTTTTCCCAGGAAGATAAAGCCGGAAAATATATCTTGCAGGTTTGGAATAAGGATTATGAACTCATTGGACTATTTGATATTGCTACTAAAATATATAACTTTATCTATATTTTTATTATCATATTAGCCTGTTTCGTATTAGTGAATACACTGGTTATGATTGTCAATGAACGTACTCGAGAGATAGGGATGATGAGTGCCCTGGGTTTGAAAAGCAGAGAAATATTGTATCTCTTTACCATGGAAGGAGCAATTATTGGCGTAATTGGTAGTGCCATTGGTACTGTACTGGGCGGTATATTAACTAAGGTTTTCTCCGTTGTGGGTATCGATTATACCGAGGCTATGGAGGGAATGACTGGAGATTTATTGATGGAGTCAATTTTTTATACCGTTTTTAGTTTGGAGAATTTAATTTTTTGTTTTATATTAGGTGTAATAGTAGTTACTATTGCCTGTATAATCCCGGCAAGAATGGCTGCCCGTCTTGAACCAACCGAAGCCTTGCGGCAAATTTAGCGTATAGCGTGCAGGAAAATGGTCGTTAGTGAATAGTGAATAGTCGTTAGTAGTAGGGGCAGACCTTCTTTCCTCCCCCTTGAGGGGGGAGGATTAAGGTGGGGGTGAAAAATAGAAAGGAGAGTTAAGAATGCGAAAAGTTAAAGGGCTTTTACTGATAGGAATAATAATATCAATTTTAATTACTAATTTTGTGGTAATTACCGCTGCGGAGTTAACCGCTGAAGAAATAATTTACCAGAGAGATAACAATGAATATTTTGATTCAGTGAAAATAGAAGCAGAGATGATTATTGTTAGTGGTGGTCGTAAGATAACAAAAACTATGGTTGCCTTGAGTGATAAGAAAAATTCTTTAGTTGAATTTACCAATCCGCAAGATAGGGGGACAAAATTTCTGAAGAGAGAAGATGACCTATGGATGTTTTTTCCTGATGCTGAAGGTATTGTTAAAATATCTGGGCATATGTTAAATCAGGGGATGATGGGAAGTGATTTTTCCTATCAAGATATAATGGAATCAGATAAATTAACCGATTTATATGATTTTAAAATTATCGGTGAAGAAGAAATTGATAGCCGTCCATGTTATGTATTGGAAGGTGTAGCTAGAGAAAGCGTTAAAGTCTCCTATTATCGTCGAGTAAGCTGGATAGACAAAGAGAGATTTATCGGTCTACAGGAAGAATTATACGCTCAAAGCGGGAAATTATTAAAAGAAACCAAAGTAAAGGAAGTGCAGGAGATTGAAGGTCGATGGATTCCTGTTGACTCGGTTATGGAGAATAAACTAAGGAAAGATACTTACACCGGATTTAAAATTGTTCAGATAGATTTTAACCCGGAAATTCCCGAAGGGACATTTTCTTTACAGAATTTAAGATAAAAAAACTATATAAAATAGTTTTAAATTTTGAATTAAGGAAATTAAATTAATTATGAAAAAATATTTTAGTATTGCCATTCTATTTATAATTCTTTTCCTCTTAGGGTCAATTTCAATTTCTGCTAAGGTAGATATTGGTGGTGAGCTCGCCGCTTCTCTAATAAGTATCATCGATAATGAAGGAGATATTTTCGCTTATCCTCAGGAAAGTTTGGATTTGGAATTATTCTTGCCGGCCTTTAACAATACTCAGGCAAAATTCGAAATATACCTTTATAACAATCCTCTTAGCGGTGGATTTGATTACCTGCTTAAAAAACTTTATCTTAAACATAAATTTGAAAAATTCCACCTGACCATAGGTCGTCAGCCCATATCCTGGTCTTTCAGCTCAATGCTTAACCCGGTTGATTTTAGTCTGGGAGCTATGGTAATGGATGAAGAAACAGGAGCAAAATATCAGGACGCTATAGAAGGGTATATGCCCTTAAATTGGAATACCAGTATCTCAGTAGTGGCTGCTTTACCTGAAAATAGCCAGGATATAAAGTGGGGCTTGAGGGGTAGAACAGTGATCGAAGGTTATGATCTTACTTTAAATTATGTTCAGGAATCGGAACAAGAAGTAGCTGGAATATTTATTCCGACTAGTAGAAGAATAGGTTTTACCGGGAAAGGGGATTTAGGACCATTAGGAGTGTATGGGTCCCTGGGTTATTATTTTAAAGCTAATGAAAATGGTGATTTTCTTTACCAGATAGGAAGTGACTATAGTTATTTCTTTGAGGCAGGGAATAAAGTATACCTACAATTAGAGTATTTATCAATGAAACAGGAAAATTTATCTTCGGTTTTAGGCCCATATTTTTCAGGGAACATTACCAATAATTTGGATAATCAGATAGGATTACTTTTAGGATTAGTAAATTATGAAATTAATGAATTTTCTCAGGTTAGCTTAATGGCCATTTCCAGCTTAAATGATGGTAGTATGATTATTATTCCGGGGTATCATAATCAATTGAGCAATAATCTAAGTTTCGATCTTAATATAGCCATCTATTCAGGGAAGAAAGGTACTCTTTTTGGTTCAAATGTATTAGAAGGAACTCAACAAATACCTGAAGGAATGATTGAAGTAGGCTTAACCTATTCTTTTTAAAATAAATTATTGTATTTAATTGACTTTCAGACCACCTTCAGGGATACCCTTAAAACGCATGTAGAGTGATATTTTCGAGGGGTAAAACTATAGCTCGACTTAATAAAATAATGCAAAAAAGAAGGGTTTTTCGCATTCTGCACTCAAAACCTTTATAATATAAGGTTTTCCTGCTTACTATTTTTCTATTTCAATTTCTGTCATTGTGAGCAACCGCAGGGAATGTAGCAATCTCATTGTTTTATATGTCATTGCCATCAACAACAAAAAGTATTACAATAAACAAAGTTATAATAATAATCACCTACGAATTTAAATTTAAAACACCCTAAAAAAATATCTGAACAAAATGAAAGGTGCATTAAATTATATTTAATTAAGGAGCGAATGAGACTATGGTTCTAAAAGTAGTGGGAATGGTAAGTAGTCCCAGGAAAGAAATGAACACTGATACCCTTGTAACGAAAGCTCTGGAAGGCGCCCAGTCCATCGGTGCAGAAATAGAAAAAATCTACCTCAATGATCTGGAAATAAAGCCCTGTCAAGCCTGTGACAGGTTTCCCGCCCCTGCTTATTGTTTCTACCGAGATGGAATGGAAAAAATATATGATGTCCTTGAATCTGCTGACGCTCTGGTTATCGGGACTCCTGCCTATTTTGGTTCCTTCAGCGCCCAGCTCAAATTGCTCATTGATCGCTCAAATTGCTTGGCGGAGATGGTTACGCTCCCGGATGGTAAATTGATATTCAAGTCGAGGTTGAAGAAAAGAAAGAAGGGCATCTTTATCTGGGTGGCTAATATATCAAAAGATCCTGAATGCGCACTGGTACCTATAAGAATTTGGTGCAAATATTTCGCCAATGTTGAGTTAGTGGATACTTTAGTTATTACGGACTCTGACCGTGGAGAAGGTGCCAGAAAGCGAGAAGAACTGCTCTACAAAGCTTTTGAACTCGGAGTATCATTGGGACGAGGATAGAATCATATTAAAGTTATTGGATTGCCTATCCTGCTGCCGATATTTTGTCAGTTATTCTTACAGTCTTATACTTAAGAAGTGAGTTAAAAAAGATGGATTTCTGGTTTGATAATAACCTGGTTAGAGAGGAGTTGTCTGATTTAACTTAGCAAGGAGATAATAGATGTTTTTACCCACTAGTAGAGAAGAGATGAAAAGATTATCCTGGGATAGATTAGATGTAATTTTAGTAACCGGGGATACTTATCTAGATAGTCCCTATATTGGCGCTGCAGTTATAGGGAAGGTACTATTTGTAGCAGGATATAAAATAGGTATTATCGCTCAGCCAGATCTGAATAGTGAATTAGATATAACTAGACTGGGAGAACCTACTCTCTTCTGGGGAATCACTGCTGGTTCAGTAGATTCAATGGTGGCAAATTATACTGCTTTGAAGAAAAAGAGAAAAAAAGACGATTTTACTCCCGGGGGCAAGAATATTAAAAGACCTGATCGGGCAACCATAGTTTATTGTAATTTGATAAAAAAATATTTTAAAAATACCAAACCACTTATTTTAGGTGGAATAGAAGCAAGTCTACGCAGGATAGCCCATTATGATTATTGGGATGATAAAATAAGAAAATCCATACTTTTTGATTCGAAAGCAGATATTTTAATCTATGGTATGGGAGAAAAATCTGTTTTGGAGCTGGCCGAAAAATTAAAATCTGGTGAAAACCCAAGAAATATTAAGGGGATATGTTACATCTCTCCTCATCCCAAAGAAGGATTTATAATATTGCCTTCTTATCAAGAAGTTCAAGAAGATAAACAGAAATTTATTGCTATGTTTCACGACTTTTACTTAAATAATGATCCTTTAACCGCTAAGGGTCTTTGCCAAAAACAGGATAATAGATATTTAATTCAAAATCCACCTGGTTATCCTCTAACTCAGAAAGAACTTGATAAAGTATATGATTTGGATTATGAAAGAGAAGTTCATCCTTATTATAGAAAAGAGGGAAAAGTAAAAGCTTTAGAAACTATAAAATTTTCTATTCCCACTCATCGAGGTTGTTATGGCGATTGCAATTTCTGTTCTATAGCGCTTCATCAAGGTAGAACTATTCAGCAAAGGAGTCAGAGATCTATTTTAGAAGAAGCAAAACTATTGACTAGATTGAAGGATTTTAAAGGATATATTTTAGATTTAGGTGGACCTACTGCTAATATGTATGGAATAGAATGTCAGAAGAAATTGAAGTCTGGAAGCTGTACAGATAAGAGATGTCTGTATCCCGAAATTTGTCCGAGTCTAAAGATAAATCATAAAAAGCAGATAGAAATTTTAAAGAAGATGAGGCAGATCAAAGGGGTAAAAAAAGTTTTTATCGCCTCAGGGATACGCTATGATATGTTATTGCGTGACCAAAAATATGGAGAAAAGTATTTACGAGAATTAATTAAGCATCACATCTCCGGGCAACTCAAAATCGCTCCCGAACATACGAAAGGTAATGTCTTAGAAAAAATGGGTAAACCTGACCAAGGATATTTAAAAAGATTCAAGAATAAATTTTATCAGATAAATCGAGAGCAGCGAAAGAAGCAATTTTTAACTTACTATTTGATAGCTGCTCATCCAGGTTGTAAAGAAGGTGATATGCAGAGATTAAAAAAATTTACTTCTCAAGAATTAAAGATTAATCCAGAACAAGTGCAAATATTTACTCCCACTCCTTCCACTTATTCTACTCTGATGTATTATACTGAAAGGGACCCTTTTACTGGAAAATTAATTTTTGTGGAAAAGAATTTAAAAAAGAAAGAAAGACAGAAAGAAATTGTGGTAAAATAAAAAGGATACTGCTAAAAAATTGCGCATTATTTTTAGATAAGAGCGTAAAAAAGTAACACAATTAAGAAAAAATAAATTAACCAGATAATATAAAAAATAAAAATAATTCTTTAAATAAGATAAAAAAATGTATAATAAGGTTTTATTTTAATATAATTTGACTACTTGATAAATTTCTATCAAATTGAAAAGAAGATATTATCATTATTTTCTTAATTGGCACAATAATTGCTTTAGTATACAGGTATAGGTAAATATTAGTTAAAATGTAATATTAAAAATTTAAATTAGGAGGGTGTATCTTTTTATGATTAAAAAAATAGTAAAAGGCATAATATTGTTTCTGGTTATATTTTTTATTTCCTCTGGTATAATGTTCGGCGCAGAACCAACACAACCAACACAACCAACAGAACCAAAAGAAATAGATCTTTCTCTGGCAGTTAGTTTAGCCTTAACCAATAATTTAAATTTGAAGATAGCTGATTTAGATTTAGAAAATGCGCAAATAGATTACGAAAAAAATAAAGCCAATAACCTGCTCACTGAATCGCGCTATATAGAATTGCAAGGAGACTTAGGCTTGCTTCAGGCTAAGGATAATTATACTCAAACCAGAAATCAAGTAATTATTGATGTAGTGCAAAAATATCTTCAATTAAATCAAGCTAAAAAAAATATAATGGTTGCAGATAAGAAAGTAGAATTAGAGAAAAAGTTATTAGAAGAAATAAAAGCTCAAGTTCAATCTGGGCACAAAGGAAGTTTAGATCTTCTTCAGCAAGAAAACATTTATAATAATGCGGTCTTTAATTTAGAGAAAGCCAATGATGACTACTATCAATCTTTTAAAGAATTCAAATTAGAATTAGGGTTAGTTAATCAAGGTGAAGAAGAATTTGTTTTATCGGTAATAGATTCTCCTAAAGTATGGGAAATAAGCGAAGAAGAAGCGTTAAAAAGAGCCATGGAGAATAGTTTTACTTTAGAATTAAGCAAACGTCAAATAGAATTAAACGAAGTTGACTTAGAAAGAGCTGAAGTAGCAGCAAGTCCGAAATTAGATTTGCAAAAAGCTAAGAACAATGTTGAATTAGCTAATTTAAACTACGATAAAACTCAAAAAGAATTAAACAATTCAATTAGTAAACAATTTTATACTTATAAGCAGGCTATTAATAATTTGGATTTAAGTAAGCAAAACTTAAATCAGGCTCAGGAAAATAATAGCATTATAGTTGAGCAGGTAAACGCAGGCCTTAAGACTAAAAGTGATCTTTTATCAGCAGAAATAAGTTTATTACAGGCCGAGTATGATTTAGAATCATCTATCCTGAATTATTATAGTAGTAAATTGACTTTACAACAATTAATGGGGCAGAAGATCGAAGAAGGAGAAATTAAATGAACCTAATCAGAAAAAATAATTCATTTTTTCTTCTAACTTTACTAATAGCAATAAGTTTTATTTTTATAGGTTGGGATATAAATATTCAAGCTGAGGAGATTTCTTTACCAGATGCCATTAATTGGGGGTTAGAACAGAATTCATCCATTCGAGAAATTAAAGATGAAATAAAAACCATAGAAAGAAATTTAGCCTTGATTGATACGGAATATGCCTGGAAAATGTCCTTGAATGCTAATCCCATTGTTGCCGGAAATTCTACTAATGGAGGAGATAACAATAGTACTACTAGTGATACCACTGATACCACTCCCAAAATCAGTTTAGAAACTTCTAAAATATTTGCTAATGGATTAATTATTACATCAGAAATTTCTTTAAAAGAAGAAGGGGTCTTCGATCTGGAAAATATTTCTGAAAATATCAATCGGACTATAGGCGCTTCAAAAACTATTTATCCCCTAGTTCCTATATCACAAGAACAAGAAAGATACAAAACTGCTAATGAATTGCTTAAAATTAATCAAAGTTTACAATGGCAGCAGGAAATTAAAAAAATTGATTTTTTAGAATCATATCTTAATCTTTTACGTTTACAAGAAAGGTTATTTTTAGCGGATAGAAATTATCAGTATGCTCAAGAAGATTTAAACCGAATGTTAAAGAAAATTGAAATTGGAGAAGCAGGAGAAAAGCAAGGTCTAGAAGCGAATATTGTTTTAAAAACAGCAGAAATAAATTTATTACAAGCCCGAAATGATTTTAATCAACAGAAGAAGAGATGGTATCTGGATTTAAATCTTCCAGAAGGAACCGAAGTGACCTTAAGAGAAGATCTACCCTTTTTAGAAGAGATTAAAAAATGGATTGAATCTTTAGAATTAAATCTGGAAGATCAGGGGAAATTAATGGAATTATTAGTGGCTAACCACTATCAAATTAAAGCCAACCAGTTAGATCAAGAAAATGCTAAAAAAGAATTAAAATGGGATTTAACCAAAAATAAGCCTCAAATTAATTTGTATGGTGCTTATGATAACCAGGATAACACTTGGGGAGTAGGGATAGATTTAAGCTATAATATTTTTGACGGAGGAACACAGAAATTAGAAAATGAGGGATATCAGGTTGCATTAAATAATTTAGAGGATGTTTATTTACAAACAGTAGCTGAATTGCGATTGGAATTAGTTAATTTAATTAATATATATACGGTGGGTAATTTAAATTTAGAGGAAAAGTTGATGTCTTCTCAACAAGCTGAATTAGAAAAAGAATCTTACCAAATCCAATTAAAGCAGGGTTTGATTAGTGCCAGTGAATTTAAATACCAGGAGCTTAATTGGCAAGAAGCAGAGATAAATCTAAAATCTGCTAAAGATGGAATTTTTATAGATAAATTACGTCTGGCTCAATTTTTAGGTTTCAGAAAAAGCGGTTAAGGGGTGAAGAAAGAGATGAAAAAGAAATGGTTAATTGTGGGAGTAATTATTATATTAATTACTACCTTTCTGGTCTGGAATAGATTTTTTAAGGTAAATAGTAATAAAG
>Ga0209610_1000277_pt1 | contig 26545 bp, 22 predicted proteins | sample LakKivw275mmetaG_FD_184137 | JGI IMG/M metagenome (GOLD analysis project Ga0209610, IMG submission 184137) | Anoxic lake water microbial communities from Lake Kivu, Rwanda to study Microbial Dark Matter (Phase II) - Lake Kivu water 275m metaG... | ecosystem: Environmental > Aquatic > Freshwater...
ATCTTAACACATCCCAAAGGACATGCCCGATCGCAGGTTCTCTCATCCCACTCCTATTCACTTCTAAAGATCTCTCTGCCCCGCTCCCCAGCCACGTAAATCACGCAGCTCAAGAACAGGTTATGTCAAATTCTATACCACCACTTTTCTGTCAAGCAGAAAAGATATTTTATTTTTAAGACCTGCCCAAATCAGCATAAAATCAATGGACGTGATGGACTGAATGGACAAAGTAGACCGGATGGACGAAATGGACTAAATCAACATATGAAACCTTGACCTGATATACAATTGAAATTGAATTCCCGTTAGTCATTTATCCACAAATACTTCCCTGGCAGTTCCCGGGTCTGGCCCGGGAAGTGCCCGGGAACTGCCAGGGAAGTATTTATGCAGAATGAATCAAAAAGACAATATCCATATACTTGTGACACAGTGGATCAGAAAATCTAAACAGATTTAATTGCTTGACATTATTTTCGGGCTCTAATTATTCTGTTTTTAGTTAGTTTTGCGGTATCCAATTTATTTCTTTAGCCTCAGCAATCCCAGTTCTAAGATTGACAAAATCAGTCTTTACAAAATAATAGTAATGGATAAATGTATTTGGAGATGTCGATGAGCAAAGCAGTCAGGACAGCAATAGAGCCGACGCGTGAAGAAAATTATGCGGAATGGTATCAACAGGTAATAAAAGCAGCCGATCTGGCAGAAAACAGTGATGTGCGCGGATGCATGGTGATCAAGCCCTGGGGCTATGCCATCTGGGAAAACATACAGAGAGTTCTGGACGGAATGTTCCGTGAGACAGGGCACAGAAACGCCTATTTCCCGATCTTCATACCCAAGAGTTACTTTGAAAAGGAAGCGGAGCACGTGGAAGGCTTTGCCAAAGAATGCGCAGTTGTAACGCATTCCCGCTTGGAAGACGACGGCAAGGGCGGACTGAAAGTAGCCGGAGAACTGACTGAGCCCTATATTGTCAGACCGACTTCAGAGACGATCATCGGGGAGTCCTTTTCCCGATGGGTGAATTCATACCGTGACTTACCACTATTAATAAATCAGTGGGCAAACATCGTGCGCTGGGAAATGCGGACGCGTCTGTTTTTGAGAACTGCGGAATTTCTCTGGCAGGAAGGTCACACGGTGCACGAAAGCTATGAAGACGCAATGCAGGAAACTTTGAAGATGCTGGATGTGTATGCTGATTTTGCCCAGAATTATCTGGCCATTCCTGTGATTAAGGGCGAGAAAACTGAAGGGGAAAGATTCCCGGGAGCCGTTTCAACCTATTGCATCGAAGCCATGATGCAGGATAAAAAAGCTCTGCAGAGCGGAACTTCGCACTTTTTGGGACAGAATTTTGCCAAGTCCAGCAACATCAAATTCCAGAACCGCAACGGCGAAGTCCAATATGCCTGGACCACAAGCTGGGGCGTTTCCACTCGTCTGATCGGTGCTTTGATCATGACCCACAGTGATGATAACGGTTTGGTGCTGCCTCCGAAAATCGCTCCGTCGCATGCTGCCGTCATTCCCATTTACAAAAATGATGAGGAAAAAGCAGCCATCATGAACTTTGTGGAAGAGATCAAAACAGCGCTGAAGCAGATCAGATATGATGACCAGCACATCCGTCTCGAGATCGATGACAGAGATATGACTTCCAGTGAAAGAAACTGGTTCTGGATCAAGAAAGGCATACCAGTCCGCCTGGAAATCGGCCCGCGTGATCTGCAGAATAGAAGCGTTTTCATGGGACGCCGGGACAAAGACGCCAAAGATAAAAAAGGGCTGGCCTTTGATGAACTGATCAAAGAATTGCCAATGATTCTGGATGACATACAGAACAATATCTTTCAAAAAGCTCTGGAACTGAGGAAAAATAATACTGTCAACATAGATGACAAGGAAGAATTCTACAGGTTCTTCACACCCAAAAACGCAGAGCAGCCGGAGATCCATGGCGGTTTTGCCAACTCGCACTGGTGTGGAAACACCGATTGCGAAACCAAGATCAAAGATGACCTGAAAGTCACCATCAGATGCATTCCCAACGATGCTGTGGAAGAAGCGGGAAGCTGTATCTGCTGTGGCAAAGAATCCAGACGCAGGGTGATTTTTGCGAAATCCTACTAAGACTTTATGAGCGTAAAGGTCAGCATCATCAACATCGGAAATGAACTGCTGCTGGGCAGGACAGTCAATACGAATCTGAGCTGGCTGGGAAATCAATTGGCTGAAATCGGTTTGCCTATTACAAAGTCAGTTACCATTCAAGACGATCCGCAGGAAATTCAAAATACACTTCGAAGCGAATGGCGGCAGAATGACATTGTGATCATTACAGGCGGGTTGGGTCCTACCGATGATGATCTGACCAAGAAAACAATAGCTGATTTCTTTGGAAAAAAACTGGAATTCAGAGAAGAAGTCTGGATGGATGTGCAGGAAATCTTTACCAGGCGCAGTTTACAAGTTCCTGAAATCAACAGGTCTCAGGCCATGGTGCCGGAAGGATTTGTGGCGTTGAGAAACACGGTTGGAACTGCTCCGGGACTGTATTTTACTCAAGATGGGAAATCCCTGTTTGCCCTGCCGGGTGTGCCTCTGGAAATGAAAAACCTGTTTGAAAACCACATCAGTGCAATCCTGAAGAACAAGTATCAATGCAATCCAGTTATTATAAGGCAGATTCGCACCTGGAACATCAGCGAATCGGCTCTGGCAGAGAAATTGAAGGATGTCAGCATCCCTGAAGAGATTAAACTTGCCTGGTTACCTCAAACAGGAAGAGTCGATCTCAGAATCTATGGTTATGATAAAGATCTGATCGAAAAGTGTCTGAATCAAATCAGAGAGATCGCTCAGGAATGGGTCTGGGGCGAAGATGAAGACACGCCGCAGACTATTCTGTATGAATTTCTGACAAAGAAAAATCTGACATTGGCAGTGGCAGAATCATGCACCGGAGGACTGGTACAGCAATTAATCACAAGCGTTCCCGGTGCCAGCAAATACTTTAATGGCGGGATAGTATCATACAGTAATGAAATCAAAATAAATCAATTAAAAGTCAAATCTGAGACCATAGATAAATCCGGTGCAGTGAGTGTCGAAACTGCTGCTGAAATGGCTTTGGGGGTCAGAACCGAATTCAAGGCAGACATTGGAATTTCGGTGACCGGCATAGCGGGACCGGAAGGCGGAAGCAAAGAAAAACCTGTCGGGACTGTATGTTTCGGCATTAGTGATAAGTCGCAGTTGTTGACTACAAAGGTTGTTTTCAACGGGACCAGAGACTCGATCAGATTCAAGGCTGCGGAGTTTGTAATAATTTATTTAATAAAATCAAGCAGGAGCCAAGCATGAAGATATTGATAATCGGCAGTGGTGCCAGAGAGCACGCAATAGCAGAGACTTTTCACCGCAGCAGTCAACAGCCACATGTGATAGTATCACCAGGTAACGCAGGAATCGCCAGAGAATTCGAAACTGCAGAGCTAAAGAGTTTCGAAGACATAGAGGACTACTGCATAATCGAAAACATCGATTTTGTTGTGATCGGCCCCGAACAACCTCTGGCAGATGGATTATCAGATCATCTGAGAAGCCAGGGCATTAAAGTCATTGGGCCATCCAAAGCTGCCGCAAGAATTGAAAGCAGTAAGATCTATGCCAAGAACCTGATGCAGAAATGTGGGATTCCGACTTCAGGATATGCTGTATTTTCTGATTCAGATGCGGCCATAGGTTATTTAGATGGCAAGAACTTTCCTTTGGTCATCAAAGCTGACGGGCTGGCAGCCGGCAAGGGAGTTTATGTAGTTCAAGACAGAGACAGTGCTGCTCAGAAGATCACCAGTCTGATGCAGGAAAAAAAGTTAGGTGCCGCCGGAACAAACATAGTCATTGAAGATTATCTGCAGGGGTGGGAGGTATCGCTGTTTGCCTTTACAGACGGTGAAAATTATAAAACCACTATTTTCTGCCAGGATCACAAACAACTGTATGATGGCGACACGGGTCCCAACACAGGCGGAATGGGTGCATACGCACCGGTCCCCGAAGCTGAGATCTATAGAACAGAAATCGAAAGAAAGATCGTGGAGCCGGTTCTCAGAGCTTTGAAGGACGAGGGTAATCCCTTTCAGGGAATTTTGTACATAGGATTAATGATAACAAATAGCGGGCCGCAGGTGGTTGAATTCAACTGCAGGTTCGGCGATCCTGAAGCACAGACAATTTTACCATTGCTGGAAACGGATCTGGTGGATGTCTGCCAGGCAATCCTCAACAACAGAATTGACAGCTTGGAACTTAAATGGATCAACAAAAATGCCATCTGCGTATATGCAGTAAGCAAAGAATACCCAAACAAATCAGAATCCCGCAATCCCATAGTTTTTGCAGCACATATGGATTCGTATGCATATTATAATGCCGTGGCCATGCAAGATAATGAGCTTGTCTCCAACGGCGGAAGAGTCCTGGCAGTGACATCTTTGGGCTTTTCCAAAGCAGAAGCCAGAAATAAAATCTATCATGATCTAAACAAAGTATTCTTTGAAGGAATGCACTTCCGCAAAGATATCGGACTGAGAGAAAACACACTTTTATAGCAACCTAAGGAAGATATATGTCAAACCAAATCAAGATACTACTGACCTGTCTTATTTTGATGGCAGGCGTCAGTATATCTGCGAGCGGGAATATTGAAGTTCTGGAAGAAACATCGGATTATCTGAGAATTAGATTCATGTTACCTGATTGGCATCTAGAAAAAGTTACAAGGAATAATCAGAAATGGGATCAGATCAACTGTGACAGCGGAGAACCGGTCAGCAAGGAAGGCTATCCTCTGGTAAAGTCCTTTTCTGAAGCCATCGGAATCCCGGTGGATGGCGATATCAGTTTCAATGTTACATCTCAAAACACAGTTGTGGTGCCCAATGTCAAACTGGTGCCAGTAGAGAAGATTGAGGTCAAAGATCAGGAAGTCTCATACAATCATTATCAGGATTTCAATGCTTACAGAGCCAGCAATCTGTATCCCGAGAACTTAGTCAAAAAGGGAGATTCTGCCTTTGTGGGAGACAGGCACCTGATCCCGCTGCAACTATTTCCTTTTCAATACAGAGCAGGTACTCAAGAGCTCGTAGTCACAAAAGAGGCTGAGATAATCATCTACATAAGCGGTAATAAAACCCCTGACCGCTATTGGCAGCAATCATCCAACTTCATCGACGAAGTGGCTGACAGCTTCTTCCTGAATAACAGAACGTCAAAAGTCTGGCGTAAAGAAAAAGAGCTTTCAAATTATGTTCCTGATAATAGAAACAATACTGATCTGGTTAATGAGATCCAACTCATTGTAGATAAAGAAGGCATATATAAAGTTACATATCAGTATTTGAGCAGTAAGATGTCCGAACAAGCTAATTTGCTGGGGATAGAATATGAGTGGTCAGTAGCTACTGTCGATCCCAGAAGACTGCAATTAAGAGATGAAAACGGACCAGTAGCAATCCATTTTGAAGGAGAAGCAGACGGAGTTTTCAATACCGGAGATTATTTCGAGTTCTTTGGTGACAGACACTACGGCGATACGCATTACCAGGATGATTATACTGCTGAAAATGTGTACACCCTGGAACTGGTTGATGGCCTGGGAGCACGTCTGGCTGTTGAAAACGGAGGCTTAACCGTATCCAATCCTGCAAATTATATTGTTCCCGATGCTTATGAGCAGACCGTTCATTTTGAACAGCAGATAATTCCTGACAAACTGGGCAGAAGCTGGTCTTTGAACAGGAATTATAACCGTGAAGATCTCTGGTTCTGGAGAAAGATCACAGCCCCCAATCTGGAAATTGTTCCCATCGAAATTCAGCATCCCAAAGACACAACGGTCAGAACATTATCAACCAAGATAGCAGTAATGGGACTGACCTACCTGGAGTTTTTGCCTCAGGGCCTATATGACCACAGAGCCACGATCAGACTGAACCAATCGCTGGTGAGCCTGAGATCCTGGAGAGACCAGACAGAGCAGATTTTTGTCAATGATCAGCCCCTGCCCAATTCCTATCTGCATCATGGTACCAACTACTATTACATCAGCATGAACGGTGACACGGAAATGGGAGATAGAGAACAGATCCTGCTCGACTACATTGAGCTTACTTATTGGCGCGAGTATAAGACCAGTGAGGATTTCATCAAGTTTTCCAAACCATCCAACCGTCCGTTCGGACTCTATCAGTTTGAAGTGGAAGGCTTTTCAAATAATCAGGTTTCAGTATATAAGATCGGTTCCAGCAAATTCAGTAATCTGCAGATCGAGCCCTTTACCCTAACGGGCAGCATGCCATGGACAGTTACTTTTCAGGACAGTGTGATTTCCAATGATGTTATGTATTATGCAGTAACCGAAGATCAGAAAAAGATACCGAAGGATTTCAGAATCAATGTCCCCTCTAATCTCAGAGCACCTGATAACTCTGCAGAATGTGTGATCATCACTGTCAGAGATTTTATTGATGCAGAAGGAACCATGCTGTACAAACAGCTTTGGGAAAATCAGAACTATCTGGTCAAGATCATAGATGTTCAGGATATATTTGATGAATTCAATCATGGTATCAGATCTGCAGAAGCCATCAAGGAATTTTTCACCTATGCATATAACAATTGGTCTGAACCGCAGTTGAAGAGTGTTTTGCTGCTTGGCGACGGCACAGATGATGAGAGAGATTTCAGCAGTTCAAGAAGATATAACCTGATTCCGGTAAAAAAAGTCTGGACTTACAAGCACGGAGCGACAGCAAGTGACAACTGGTATGGTTGCATAGTTGGCACTGACCCGATCCCCGATATCTCAATCTCACGCATATGTGTATGGGAAAAAAATCAGATACTGCAGGTTGCACAAAAAAGCCAGAAGTATTTTAATGAGCCCAATTATCAGGATTTGTGGCACGAGCAGTTAATACTCTCATCCGGTGGTAAGCAAACTGACCCTGACGATGTGTTTTCCCAGCAATCAGAATTGATACGCAGAACGAAGATACCACAGTATTACAGAGCTTCGAGAGTTTATACCAATACACAATCAGTAAGCTCTGATTTCTATGGAGTTACCTCCACTCTGATGAGCAGAATTAATGACGGAGCCATTTATCTGCAATTCATGGGGCACGGCGGAGGCAGGATCTGGGCGGACTATAACCTCTTCAACTTCAATAACGTGGCATCTCTGAACAATCAGAATTACCCGATAGTAAACAGCCTGGCATGCTATTGCTCAGCCTTTGACACAAATGGTGCAGCTTCCATCAGCGAAGCACTGATCCTGCAGCCCAATAAAGGCGCAATAGCAACTTTGGGCTTTTCCGGACTCGGTTATTTGTATGATGACCTGACCTTTGGAATGGCAGTCACAGAAAGTTTCTTCCAATATAACTTCAATTCGTTGGGAGAAGCATTCAATTTCGCCAAAGCCAAATATTACGTTACGACCTCATCGATTGCTGCACAGCAAGCTCTGACTGAAGGTGGAGTCCTGCTGGGCGACCCCAACATCAGAATCATCAAACCACAACAAGCTGTAACTGTATCTACCAATAAAGACGTCTTTGCTGTTGGAGACACATTACGTGTTACTGCATCTTTCCAGACCAATGCCACTGCCGGACGCACCTATCTGATGAAACCGACTGAGTTGGCAGTAAATCCACCCAACCAGGCACCCGTCATAAACGGACAATACAATTACTCATATATTCTATCAGGCAATCCGACTGACAGATACCAGCGAAAAGTGTATGTGGCAGGTTTTTCCAACCAAGGTGAGTTTTTCGGTTACAAGGAAATTGCCGTTGGAAGAGGCCTGCTGTCACATCAGGGAACCATCCCTGCCGCACCGGTTTGGACTGACTCCATTTACTTCAAAGTCAAAGCTGCCAGCATCAACGACATTGCCAGTCTGATCTGCAGGGTAAGGATCGACTCGACCTCAACAACTAATCCAATCACATTGAATATCCCTATGGTTCGCTCACAAGCAGATACAACAATGTATCAAACAGCATATGGAGTTCCTCCCCAGGTTACCGGAAAAGAGGTTTTCTTCAAATACAGGGCAACCTCAACCACTAATCAGGTTACGGAATCTTTACAACTCTCCATGATAGTCGCCGGGCCGGAATTGTTTATGGAAGACATTCAATTTGTCCCTGGCAATGACAGTCTGAGAGTCAAAGTTCTGGTCAGGAATATCGGCAATGCACCATCAATAGAGACAAACCTTAAAATCTACTCGTATAAAACAGGCAATCCCTTAATTCTGTTGGAAACTGAGGTTTTCCCTGCTCTTGCAGTCAATGAGCACAGTTGGCAGACCATTATCTTACATTCAGTTATGACCGGTGTGGACACACTGAGAGCGCTGGTCAATTCACCCAGGATCTTTCCGGAATGGAGTTTATCTGACAATAGTAACAGTCTGCTGATCCCCGTCCTTCTCAATTACCACAATATTGGCAGCGCAGGAGGTATAATCAGCAGTACAGACAATAATCTCTTATGCGAAATTCCTGCCAACCTTGTACCAGCTGGACTGACTTCTATGTTCACTATCAATGCCCTGTCAGAAGTCACGCCCAAGGACCAGCCAAATGTATTTCCCATCACACTGGCTTCAGGTGTTTCCTCAATTCCCTATGAAATCAAGACTTTGGACACTGCACTGGTTGATTCAACAGGATTTCTGATCAATAATAAGAAATTCAAATTGACCTTCCTCTACAGTAATACGCATCCACAAACCCAGCAGAACGAAAGTGAAAATTCATACAAAATCTACCGTTGGGAGCCTGTATATAGAAAATGGGTACTTCAGGGTGGAAACATCTCCACTTCGGAAGACAAAGTCGTTTTTGAAGTGTCCAGACAGGGAGTTTATACCGTCCTGAGAAACAGAGATCTGACACGTCCATCCATAGACGTGAACGTTCAGGATCAGGAATTCACGGTCGGCGGATACATATCAGGCAAAGGCACGATCTCTCTGTTGATGAGCGATGCTAATGGAATAGATGTATTCGACAACTCCATCAAGCTGTTTCTTGACGGAGTAGAAGTTCCTGAAAACCAATGGATCAAAACCATCAATCAGGATGACATCAACCGAATTCCGATTAAGTACCAGTTGAATCTGCCCAGAGGTAACTATACCCTTGTAGCAGACTGCAAGGATGTTAACGGCAATTTCAACAGCAGAGATATCCAGTTCATTGTAAATGACGTCTTTGATGTGGTAAAGCTGGCAAACTATCCCAATCCGGTTCTGGGCAAAACACAGGATCCCAAAAACGCCGGCAGGACACGTTTCACCTATGTGCTGACAGATGATGCGGATGAAGTCACGATCAAGGTTTATACTGTATCAGGCAGACTGGTGAGAACTTTTAAAAACTTGCCTGTCGGAGTCGGTTATCATGAGTTTCCCAGAACTGTCTATGCCTGGGATTGCACTGATGAGAGTGGTTTTTTCCTTGCCAACGGAGTCTATTTCTATCGTATCACAGCCAGGAAAGGCAGCAAAACCATTGAAAAGATCCAAAAAATGGCTATAGTAAAATGAGGCTAAGATGAGACATAAACAAACGCTGTTGACCCTATTGCTTTTGACCTTAGTGCTGATTTTATCAGCCGGAAGGTATGCGGGAGATTTTATGATGATCGGCTCGGGAGTGCGCCCAATGGGTATGGGTGGCGCTTTTGCAGCTATCGCCGATGATGGAAATGCCATATACTGGAACTCTTCTGGCATTGCCCAGATCAGGGACTCCGAAGTTACCATGATGCACGCCTTCCTCTACAAAGGCATCGCTGCTTATGACAATATCTCCTTCTGTCAGCCCCTGCCCAATGAAGTGACAATTGGCCTGAACCTGACACGTCTGACTATTGACGAGATTCCTGAGTTCAGCGAATCTTATCTGATCGGCCATAACGTTGATGAAAGAATTAACAACAGCTTATACCACCTGCCCGGAATTCCTGATGGCAAGTTCAAAAGCACGGACGATCTCTTTCAATTTGCCTTCAGCAAACATTTGCACTACGATCTGAACATGGGCTGGCTGTTTTTTGCCGTTCCGATCGACACCTACATCGGAGCAAATATTAAGTACATCAAGCGACAGATCGATGACAAAATCGGCACCGGCACAGGCTTTGACCTATCCTTTCTGGTGAAGACCGATATGTCAGCTCTGTTTGATGTGGAAGATCTCGGAACTTTCAGTTTTGGAGCCAACTTTCAGGATGTGGCAGGCACTGAGATCACTTGGGGTGAAACAGACAATTTCCACAAGGACGAAGTCCTGTTCAATACCAAACTTGGCCTTGCTGTCAAACAACCGATCGAGAAGTTGAATTCAACTTTGACGGCAGCTTATGATGTTAATTATGTCTATAAAACCACCAGCCATTTTGGGCTGGACTGGGATTATGATTCCAAAGCCAATCTCAGACTTGGCTATTATAATAAGAACTTCACGGCTGGAGCTTCCATACAGGTTTATGGCATCTATCTGGATTATGCTGCCATCACAAACACTCTGGGACTGACCAACCGCGTCGGACTGAGACTAAACTTCTAAACAATGGGAGTCAGCTCATGAATAAAATATTTTGGCTGCTTACAGTGTGCTCGTTAGTCCTGTTTGCCTGTTCAGGAAAAGATAAACTGACCATCGACAAAATTCCGCCTATCAGACCGATCCTGATCCCGCATCTGGGTGACTGGGGTGACGGTCCCGTTGAATATAACGGACAAACAGTCTATCTGACAGATGAAAACAACGGTATTGATGCTCTGCCTGACGGAAACTGGATTCGGGTAAGCTGGGAACACTTTTTGGATACGGATCTGGACTATGTCAAGATCTATAGATTTGATGAATTCAATCCGACTCCGGTGCTGATCGATTCCATCAGTTCCAACAATGAATATTATTCTGACAGCAGATCTCAGCTTTCCACCCATACGCGTTTTTATTATTTCATTGAAGTAGTGGATAACAGCGGGAATTCCGCCATCTCAGACACTGTATCATACTGCCTGCTCAGCAAGCAGATTCCCATCGCTCCTGCCAACGGATCATTGGCCAATCCATCAAATATCACTTTTGAATGGCAGAAAAGCGGAGAGATAGATAAATTCCGCATCCTGGTCCTGGACGAAGATCGTTTTTATTTATGGCACAGAGACATTCCTGTGGCTACGGAAGGAGATTTCTTTGACACTCAGTTACCAGCAAATCTGCTGCAGAATTATACTGGCGACTTCATTTACTGGCGCATAGATGCGTTCAGATGGGACAGCGAACTGGAGTTCTACATCGGCTCAGAATCATATGAGCAGATTATTTATCTGAACCGTAACTAATGACCGGACGTTCATATTCCTTAACTATATGGCACTTAAACAATTAACCAGATTTTAATATGGTTTTATCCGGGCATAACCGCTTGGACGCGATTATTGCAGGGTTAAACATAGCTTAAAACTTAGTAATGATTCAAGCTGGATAGAAAAGACTTGACTGATATGTAAAAAATAATTCACTAACATAAACTTTATAAGAGGATACAGTGAAAAAGGGATTACTGATAACTGTCTTAATGCTGATTATGCTTGGGCTTCTGGCTCAGACACAAGATACTTTTGTGCCCACCAGCAATGCTTCCGCCTACACTTATGAAGGTTCGCGCAGCAATGTGGAAAAACTCAAGATCAACACCTATGTCTGGGGGCAGATCTCCAAACCGGGTTTGTATATTGTTCCCGATGATACTGACCTGCTGACCCTGCTGTCATTGGCAGGAGGACCCAAAGAAGATGCCAAACTAACCAAGATCAGAATTGTTAGGCCAACTTTGGAAGGTGAAAGAATCATCTGGATCAACATGAAGAAGTACCTGGAAACAGGAGATGAAAAGATGATTCCCATCATGCAGCCTGGTGATACAGTAATCGTATCCGGCACTATCTTTTATGCCTTTTCACGGGTGGCTGATTTCCTCTCCAAAGCGGCTATCGCCCTCAGTGTCTATAATTTAGTAACCAGAATGTAATTCGTAAGGATATATTTATGTTGGAAAATCAAGCACCGTTGGAACGCCGAGAAGATGAGATCCGGTTATCGGATTACATCAGAATTGTAAATCAATACAGATATCTGGTTATCCTTATTTTTATTCTGGTAATGATTGTAACCGTTTTTTACACTGCCAGACAGCCCCGCATCTATTCATCTTCAACCAGAGTGCTTCTGGAAGACACTAAAGGCAAAGATAAACTGATGCTGGTAGCCACACCAGGAATCGGAACCACTTCAATCAATAATCAGATTGAAATAATCAAAAGCACACCTGTCGCTGCCGTAGCATGGCAGATCATGCAGAAATACAAGGATTCTGACACCTTCCCAATCCGCACTTCAGGTAATCCGGTGGCAGTGATCAGAAGCAATATGAAAGTCGAGTCCAAACGGGATACAGAGATCCTGACTCTGAGTTTCACATCAACAAATCCAGTCGAAGCCATGGCTGCTGCCAATTCCATTGCTGAAGCGGTTCAGCAACAAAATACTCAGTTTGCCCGACTGGAATTCACAAACATCAGAGAATTTTTGGAATCCCAGTTGGACGCCATCACACGCAGGCTGCAGACTTCTGAGGAAGATCTGCGTGCCTTTAAAATAGAAAGCGGTCTGACAGAGCTATCCGAGGAAACCAGATCATTGATAACCAAGTCTGCAGATACGGAAGCAGCATATGAATCAGCTATGACAGAAGTGATGGTCAAAAGAAGAACGCTGGATTTTCTAAACAAGAGACTGCAGCAGCAGGATACACTTCTGACAAATGTAAACACAATACTTTCTACACCTTATATAAATGAACTAAGAAAACAGATCGTCGATACGCAAGCAATGATCGCCAAACTGGTTACCAAAAACGATTACCCGATGGACCATCCGCAAATTGTACTGCTCAATAACGAAATCGCCAATGCCAAAAGTAAACTTGACCTCGAAATCAAAAAACTGGTGGAATCCCCTTCAGAATCAGATCCTCTTGCCCAAAGATCTGAAACAATCAATCAGATCATAGTCAATCAGGTTGACCTTGAAATGGCTCAAGCACGTGCTGAAAGCATGAAAGCCATAAGCGACGCGTATAAACAAAAGATTTCACTGCTGCCTGACACAGAACTGGAATTGGCTCGCCTGACTCGTAATCGTGCATTGGATGAAAAGATTCACTCCATGATGGTGGAAAAATATGAAGATGCCAAAGTGGCGGAACAGGCCAAGATGGGCAATGTCAGAATCATTGAAAGGGCTGAAGTGCCAACCACACCAATCAGGCCCAGAGTTTCCACTAATATCCTGATCGGCGTGGTGATTGGATTGGGTTTGGGGGTTGGAGCGGCATTTCTGGTTCACTCGCTTGACACAAAACTCAGGACTTTGGATGATATGGAAAGTTATGTGAAGCTACCGATAGTAGGCACAATTCCAATTATCCAGGAATCAGTTTCACGCATCGATGAATTCAATAGAATGATTGAACAGGCTGAAGGTGAGAGCCGTGAGCAATTAACCAAATCATTGCATTATGTGATGATGCAACTGATCTCTCACTATGCTCCCAAATCACCTGTGGCAGAGTCATACAGGACATTTAGAACCAATATCGTTTCCAAGAAACCTGAAGGTTCTGTCGCTGTTATGATAACATCTTCCGGACCTAAAGAAGGTAAATCTACTACGGTGGCCAACCTGGCCATTACTCTGGCTCAGATGAATGCCAAAGTAGCGCTGGTAGACCTTGACTTGAGGAGACCAGTGCTGCACACAAAGTTTGCACTTGATAAGGAAAACGGCTCCAGTGACTATCTGATCGATCCGGATATCCAGCTTGAGATGATTATCAAACCTTCAGGAATAATGAACCTGGACGTGATTACCAGCGGTTTTGTGCCACCTAATCCATCCGAGTTGATCTCAAACCCAAGAATGGATCAGATGATAGCTGACTTGAAAAAGAATTATGACTATGTGCTGTTTGATACGCCTCCCATCATTGCTGTTACAGATGCATTGATCCTGACCAAGAAAGTTGATATGACCTTTATTGTGATCAGGATAGATCAAACTGAAAAGGGCATAATTAAGAGGACCAAAGAATTGATTGATGGTATTGAAGGCAAAATTGATGGTATAGTCGTAAATGGTATTATGGCTCAGAAGTATTATAATAAGCAGAGCTATTATTATTACTATTATTACTACTATTACTATTATTACGGTGATGAGGTCCCTGAAAAGCAGAAGAAACGTGTTAATCGATTCCTACGCAAAAATCAATCTATCTCTTAGAGTCCTAAGTAAAAGACCTGACGGCTATCATGAGATCGAGACATTGTTCTCTACCATCGATCTTCATGATAGCCTTAAATTTGCTTTGACAAAAAAGCCTGCTGTCAAAATTTTGTCTAACATTGCTGAATTATGCTCTGAAAATAACTTAGCATATTTGATTTCGCAAAGAATCAGAGCAGATTTTGGGATCAAAGCCGGACTCGAAATACATATTGAGAAGAGAATTCCGGTGGCAGCCGGTCTAGGTGGTGGCAGCAGCAATGCAGCAGTCACTTTTCTGGCTTTGCGCAAACTGTTCCAGATTGAAATGGATGAAGAATATATGCAGTCTGTTGCCGCTGAATATGGAAGTGACATTAACTTCTTTTTCATTGGTGGATTGGCAAAGGGATCATCCCGTGGGGAGATTATCACCCCTCTTCCGGATTTGGATGAACAGGAATTGTTGCTGGTGAATCCTGGTATCACCATCTCCAGTAGTGAGGCCTATCAGCTTGCTGATAAAGAAATTATAGAGTGTCCATCTTCCGGGTTATGGTTCAACGACTTGGAAGCAGGAATCAGAAAAAAATATCATGTAGTGGATAATATTCTATTAGATCTGAAGCTAAACGGTGCTAATGAGTTTATGATGTCCGGAAGCGGTCCTACCTGCATAGGTAGATTTCAGGACAAACTCAAACAAAGATCTGTGCTGAAGTATTTTCGGTCAAAGAATATGTGGTGTCGGATAGTAAGGACATTAACACGGAGACAATATCAGAATGTACTCAAAGCTTAAACTGATCACTGGTAACGCCAACCGGCCTCTGGCTGAGGAAGTTTCCAGATATGCCGGTATTCCTCTTGGAGATATTGAGCTGTTCAAATTCTCCAATGATGAAGCTTTTGTGAAGATCAATGATAATGTGAGAGGTGCGGATGTCTTTGTGATCCAACCCACCTGCTATCCGGTCAATGATAATCTGATGGACCTGCTTATCCTTATCGACGCTTTGAGAAGAGCTTCTGCACAAAGGATCAACTGCGTGATTCCCTACTTCGGTTATGCCAGATCAGATAAAAAAGATCAACCCCGGGTTCCGATCACAGCCAAGTTGGTGGCTGATCTGATCACCGTTGCAGGTGCCGACAGAGTGATCACTGTTGATCTGCATGCAGACCAGATCCAGGGCTTTTTCAATATCCCTGTGGATCATTTGTATTCGATACCGATATTTGAAAGATATTTCAAAAATATCTTAAAAAGCTCGGAACTGGTAGTGGTCTCGCCTGACTCAGGAGGTGCCAATCGCGCCCGCAGTCTTGCAAAAAGACTGAATTGCGGCCTTGCCATTGGCGATAAAAGACGAAGCGGCAACAATGATCAGACAGAGCTTCTTAACATCATCGGCGATGTCAAAGATAAAGTTGCCATTCTGTTTGACGATATCATAGACACAGGGGGCAGCCTGATCAAAATTGCCAAAGTCCTGGAAGAACAGGGAGCTCAAAGGATCTTTGCAGCTTGCGTGCATGGGGTACTTTCAGGTAACGCTGTGGCCAATATAGAGAACTCACCGATAGAGAAGCTCTTCGTTACCAATTCGATCCCTCTTCGCGAGGAAAAGAAGAAGAGCAAAAAAATCGTACAGCTCTCAATTGCTGAGATGCTGTCCATGGCTATCAAGAAAATACACATTGAAGAATCAATAAGCATTCTTTTCAGATAGAATTGAACATGTGGAGGAATAAATGATATTCAAGATTGAAGCAGTTCAGAGAAAAACCGAACGCAAGTCCGACCTGAACAAATTAAGAAAAGAAGGTTTCATACCTGCCGTAGTTTACGGAAAAGGTATTGAACCGCTCGACATAACGATGGATAAAACAGAATTCATGAAGCTTTATAAAAAGAGCTTCAACGAACTGGTTTTTTATGAGGTAATGGTGGGCGGCATAGAATACCACACTCTGCTGAAGGAACGCCAGATCCATCCGGTTTCCCGAGAAATCCTGCACGTTGACTTCATGGTAGTTCCGCATGACCAGATGATCGAACTGGATATCCCGCTGAAGTTTGTGGGAACCCCTGAAGGAGTCAAAGAAGGCGGAATCATGGATGTGGTGCGCAGGACTCTGCGTATTCAGTGCCTGGAAAAGAACATTCCCCAAGACATCGAAGTCGATATCAGCAATCTGCAGATCGGCGAAGCTTTCCATGTGCACCAGTTGCCGGAAGATAAATGGAATGTCAAAGACAATCCGGAAAATGCTCTGGTTACGATTCAGGCCAAGAAGGTCGAAACTGCTGCTGCTCCTGCTGAAGAAACAAAAGCTGAAGAACCTGCTCCTGGCGCAACAGAATCTCAGGAAATGAAGTAAACCAAAGATTCCGATTATAGTGTGTAAGCTGACAGCTTGCCGGGTTATGAAATGAAGCTCGTCATAGGTTTGGGCAATATCGGCAAAGAATATGAAAACACCAGACATAATGTCGGTTTCATGTGTCTGGACAGATTTGCTGAGAAGCATGGTCTCAAAGAGGAATCAAGTAGAAAGTATTCTTTTTACAGATTCAGAGACTGCCTGCTGATCAAACCCAAAACTTTTATGAATCTGAGCGGGGAAGCCTATCTAAGCGCTCAAAGCAAGTATTGCGAGTTTGAGCAGATCCTGGTGGTCATGGATGATATTGAGCTACCACTGGGGCAGATCAGGATCAGAACTACTGGCGGAGACGGTGGTCATAATGGCCTAAAGTCGATCCTGAGCAAGATACCATCAGGGGATGTACCCCGCATCAGAATCGGGATCGGACGCTCATTGGAAAAGACAGCCAGGGATCACGTCCTGGAAAATTTTGACTCTGACGAGCTGAAGATTATTGAACCGACGCTTGAGCTAACAGCCAAGTGGCTGGATTTATACATCAGATTCGATCTGAGCAATTTGCTTGATGAATATAGTAAGTTTATGAAAAAACCTATTCCGCCGGCAGAAGGCGGAATCAAAAGTCCAAAGGAGGAAAATGATGATTAAGGATTATGAAAGCATGATAATCCTTACGCCTCAGCTCAATCAGGATGAGGCAAACAAAGCAAACGAGAGCGCCGTTTCAGTGATCACTGACAACGGTGGCGAACTTATCAAAACAGATGTCTGGGGAAAGCGCCAGCTTGCTTATGCCATTAACAAGCAAACTGAAGGCTATTACTACATCAACTACTTCAAGATCGACTCCGAAAAGATCAAAGACATCCAACGCATGTACAATATCACTGAGTCAATCTTACGTTTCATCGTCATCGACCGCAACGAAAAGTGAGGGAACAATGGCTGATCTAAAATTACCGAGACTCAATCGTGTATTCATCTCAGGCCGTATTACCAACGATGTGGAACTGCGCTATACTGCCAAGGGAACACCAGTGGTCAGATTCACCCTGGCTGTGGACAGAGCTGTGAAGGATGCCACCGGGCAATATCAGAACCAGACCAGTTTTCTGGAAATCGTCGCCTGGTCAAAATGGGCTGAAGCTGTCAGCAACAACACTCACAAAGGCAGTCCCGTCATTGTCGAAGGCCACCTGGAAGCGCGCAATTATGTCGATTCTAACAATAACAACCGTAAAAGCGTTGAGATCATTGCCGAATACATTCAGTTCCTTGAATACAAGCCCAGATCCGAAGATTCAGGACATGAAGAGTACCATGAGGCAGAAGTCCCGCCTGTAACAGAAGATGATGCTGCAGCGCCTCACGTCACCAACGATGACGTTCCATTTTAATTTAAGGAGAAAAAATGAACTCTTTCGATAAACGTAAGAAATTTATGAAAAAGAGATATTGTAAGTTCTGCGCCAATGCCGAACTGGTCATAGACTATAAGAACATTGACGTGCTCAAGCAATATATATCTGATGTCGGAAAGATCGAGCCTGCCAGGATCACAGGAAACTGTGCCAAACATCAGCGCCGGCTGGCCAATGAGATCAAACGCGCCCGACAGATGGCTCTGATCCCATTTGTAATTGAATAATGTGGAGTTTGAGATTCCCTTCGTTCTTGGCTTAGTCAGTCTTTTTTCTCCCTTTTTGGGAATGATCTTTACACTTGCATATTGTGGTAAAATATTGTCTCAGACAGCTGTCAGACAGCTTCTGGCCCTGCTTGCCTATATCCTGACGATGGCAGCGATTGCTGTCTTTGACAACTCGCCTGCTGTCTGGCTAAATGCTGCGGATTCAATTATTGGAACCGGTCTTGGCTGCCTTGTGTTTGTTCTGATTCTCAGGCGATGTCAGAAACTAACTCTTGCCCTGACCATCCTGCTGCTTGTGCAGATTGGCTATTACCTGCTCAGAAGCTGGATGTTCGCTCCAGCAATACAAGCATTGTCGCTGCAGTTGAAACCAGTCTATGAAATGTATTTGGAAAGAATGCCTAAGCTAGATTTCAATACTGATGCAATAAGTTGGATTCAAAGCTTCCTGCTAAGGTATCAGACAGCAATTTGGGGCTCATTTCAGATTCTGGCTGTGTTTTTGGGATTTATGCTGTTTAATAAGTATTCAGCTAATAAACAAAAGATCAGGTACATTAAATTCCCCTACGAAGTTGTGTATCTCATGATCGCAGCACTGATGCTGACACTGATCCCCACAACCAGAACCTGGGGACTGAATGCGTTGGTCTGCATGAGTATGTTTTATCTGATCCAGGGCACAGCAGTTCTGAGCTTTGTCTGGGGAGACTATTTTGCCAGAGTGAAATTAATGAGAACACTGCTGATCACAGCAGTGATCGTAAACTACCCGATCTTAATACTGATCGCGTTGGTCGGAATCATCGATAACTGGTTCGACTTTCGTAAACTAAATTTAATGGAGGAAAAACATGAAAGTGATCCTGACTGAAAACATAGAAAAAGTTGGAAACAAAGGTGACGTAATCAACGTCAAGCGCGGGTTTGCCCGCAATTATCTGGTGCCCAGAAATTTCGCCATATATGCCACACCCCAGAATCTCAAGAAACTGGATAGCCTTAAAAAGCAGTTTGCCGACGAAGAAAGCAAGCGCATCGAGCAACTCAAACAGGTGGCCGCCAATCTGGCAGGTCTGAATCTTGAATTCATTCGCAAGGTGGATGAGCATGAAAGCATGTATGGTTCGGTCTCTGAAATGGATGTCATGCATGAATTGAAGGAAAAGAATGTTGACATTCCCAAAGCTGCAATTTTAATGGAAAAACACATCAAACAGCTGGGTGACTTTGAGATTCCCATCCGTCTTCATAAAGAAGTGACTGCGTCTTTGAAGATCAAGGTCAGCAAAGAACAGACTGAAAAAGACAAAACTGAATCAGAAGATAGTATAACAGAACAGGAAGAAACAAAACCTGCTGAACCTGCAGTAGAAGCTGAACAGGTGGAAGAGCAGCTTTCAGAAGATAAAGAATAATGGGGAGGTCCCATGAAGGATACACTGTTTATTGTTGGTAAAATTATCGGACTGCTGATTTTCATTCTGGCATTCTCTTTAATGGGAGTGGTTTCAGGCAGGCCCATTATGATCCTGGCATATGCTGGTTTCTTTGTAGTAGTGATGGGAATCATCTTCTTATTTGTCAGAAAGAACCAGCGTCATTTTGAGATCATCAGCCAGCGCAACCAAACCATCAGTAAAGTCATCGGCATGGTTATGCTGCTGGTGGCTATAGCCATTCCGGCTCTTGCCATCAGCAACATGCAGTTGTTTGAACTCAATCTGGAAAAGATCAGTGTGGGAATAATCGCCATCATTGTCGCCATCACGATTGCTCTAATGGCTGGCGTCATCCTGGGTGTGTATCTCATCAATAAAAAAGGCAGTACAAAGGTGAATAAGATACTTGGCTATGTTATCATCATCTTACTTTCTGCCGTTCCTGCTCTATTGGTGATCCCTCATGATAAAACCACCACAGGTATCGGCTCTGTATACTATGTGGCTGTTCTGGTTGCCGTTCTTACCTGGTGGGGCTTGAGTCTTTATTTGAATAAAGAATAGACAATGCCTTTTCAAACCGTCGGTAAATTCTGCCGTGATTTCGTGCTCAGACTTGCCGGCGAAAAATATCGCTTTCTGGCGTTGATCGCCCTGAACTGGAGAAACATTGTCGGTGAACTCCTGGCAGAGCGTTCAACGCCTGAAAAGTATGAGCACCACACTCTCTTTGTCAAAGTCAACAATCCCACCTGGATGCAGGAACTCGTTCTGATCAAACCTCAGATCATCGAGAGAATGAACAAGCTGTTGGAGACTCAGGTCAACGACATTATCTTTATGACAGGAAGCAAACATGCAGTCAAACACTATTAAAATCGCCCCTTCGCTGCTCTCAGCAGATTTTGGCAAGATGGCAGAAGAAATCAGAGCCATTGAATCTGCTGGAGCAGATATCCTGCATCTGGATATCATGGATGGACACTATGTTCCCAATCTGACCTTTGGTTATGTAATTACAGAGACTGTTGCAAGACTGACCAAACTACCTCTGGATGCGCATCTCATGGTTACAAATCCCGCAGATTATGTTGACAGAATGGCAAAACTGGGTATTCAATATCTATCCTTTCATCCGGACACTGTTTTTCATCCTCACCGTTTGATATCTGCAATCAAAGAGAATGGTATGAAAGCAGGCGCAGCTTTGAATCCCGGAACTCCGGTATCGACACTTGACGAGCTTCTTCCTGATCTGGATTTTGTTCTGCTGATGAGCGTCAATCCAGGCTATTCGGGACAGAAATACATTCCTGTCGTGACCGATAAGATTAAACGGCTTAAAGGAATTGCAGAACAGAAAAAGCTCTCTTTCCTGATAGAAGTTGACGGCGGCATCAATGATAAAAACGCTCCCGAACTGATCTCAGCAGGAGCCGACATCATTGTCTCAGCTTCCTATATATTCAGCAGCAAAGACTACGCCGGCGCGATCAGGAGCCTGAGAAGTGTTTAACAGCCTGTCTGAACGCCTGGACAAGATCTTCCGTAACCTCAAAGGCGTTGGTTACCTTTCAGAACAAAACGTTAAGGACGCTTTGCGAGAGATTCGGCTTGCTTTATTGGAAGCGGATGTCAATTTCAAAATTGTTAAAAACTTCATTTCAGAGATAGAAAAACGCGCTCTGGGACAGGAAGTTCTCAAAAGCCTGACACCCGGTCAGCAGGTCATCAAGATAGTACACGAGCAGCTTATCGCCCTGATGGATACCGGTAACTTCGAACTGAAAGCCTATGACAATAAACTCACCAAGGTCATGCTGGTAGGACTCCAGGGCAGCGGAAAAACCACCGCCTGTGCCAAACTTGCCGCCCATTACAGAAAGAAAAAGATCAAGCCCATGCTGGTCGCCTGTGATATTTATCGTCCCGCAGCCATTCACCAGTTGCAGGTCCTCGGCAAACAACTTGATATCCCTGTAGTAGTTCCGGATTCCGTCATTCCTGCGCAGGCAGGAATCCAGCCTGTTCTAAAACAAACAACTGAAACTGTCATGGAAATAGCTTCCAAAGCTCTCAAAGAAGCGGAAAAAGACTTCACCAACCTGCTCATCTTTGACACCGCCGGACGCCTGCACATAGACGAAGAGATGATGCATGAGGTGGAACAGCTAAAAGCCTTTGTCAAGCCCGATTACATCTTTTTCGTGGCAGATGCCATGACAGGACAGGAAGCCGTCAATGTTGCCAAAGAGTTTTATGATAAACTTGCTTTTGACGCAGTGATCCTGACTAAGCTGGATGGCGATGCCAGAGGCGGTGCAGCCCTTTCCATCAAAGCTGCCACCGACAGGCCGGTTGCCTTTGTCGGGATCGGTGAAAAGACCAGTGATCTGGAAGTATTCTATCCTGACCGCATGGCATCCCGCATTCTGGGTATGGGTGACGTTCTTTCCCTGATCGAGAAAGCGGAAGAAGCCTTTGATGAAGAGCAGGCAGAAAAGCTTGCCAGGAAGATGCAGAAGAACCAGTTCACTTTAAACGACTTTCTGCATCAGTTGCAAAGCATCAAAAAGATGGGACCCCTGGATTCCATCCTGAAAATGATCCCCGGCCTGGCTCCCAAGCTGCCGAAAGACTTTGAACTGGACGGCAATGCCCTCAAACATGTCGAAGCCATTATCCAATCCATGACCAATCAAGAACGCGAGAAACCGGAAATCCTGAATGGCAGCCGCCGTCTGCGCATCTCCAAAGGGTGCGGACGCAGCGTAACTGAAGTGAATCGTCTCCTGCGTCAGTTCGAAGACATGAAAAAGATGATGAAAAAGATGTCCTCCGGCAAAATGCCCAAAGGCTTGAAAGGTATGTCAGACAAACTCCCTCCCGGCATGAACAACCTACCGTTTTAACCTCGTCATTCCTGCGCAGGCAGGAATCCATGTTTTTTTCTTTTCACCACAAAGGCACAAAGAGCACAAAGTTACACAAAGGAAGGTAGTCGGGACTTGATACGTTTTGATATTCTGTGTTTTCTGTGTGTTCCGTGGTTAAAATCTCACTCCGCCTGTTTCATCAGTTGTGTGTTATTCACACCCAGAATGAAATAGGGATTATTGGAATCAAAGCGTTTCATCAACACCCAGTATGGCTTGTTCAGTATCATGATTTTGTTTTCCTGCTGAGCAGGCATGGAAGTCTCCCTCATCACTATGACTGCCTCATTTTCCACCCGGGCGCCCTTTTCATCCATGTCGAACTTGATCTTTTCCTTCATAACATCTATAAAGTATTCTCTGCCCTCGATCCGGTTCTGCAAGACCTTTCCCAGCATTTCTTCGTAATCCCGTTCGTGGCTCAGGGAAAGGAACGGCGCTTGAAAGACGTCTGAATGCTGCATTGGCGAACCCAAAGTAAATTGATCCGATTTCTGTGCCGGTGCTTTCTCCCTCAACACTTTTACCACCTGTTCAGGATAGTCCATGTCAAAACCCTTGGCCAGAAAGATCTGGTCCTTGCTGTCCTTCAACTTTATGCCGATCAGAAAGTTATCCTGATCTCTGTATTCCAGTATGTAGATATTCTGGTATGACTGCTCATCCGCTTCAAAACCTTGCACCATCGAGCGCATAAAGCTCATATCCTGCTTCCTGAACACTTTCTGATATTCCACCTGCTTGAGAAAGTAGGCATATGAAATGATATCTGTTTCGCCCAGGTCATAGTTCAAATCCTCAAAGCTCTTATCCGGAAATTTCTTTTTGCTTTCACGGTTGATGATATCCTGCGTCTGAGGGCCGAAACCGCTTTTAATGTAATAGCTTGCCTCATCCAGATCGTTGATTGTGATGACGGGATGATTCAGCTTGTCCAATGTGTTTAGAGCGTCTTTATCATCAGTACGTAATTTGATAGTATCTTTGACTATATTGTCCGTAAGCTCGTTCCAACAAAGGTTCATCGCCCCACCCCAGACATAGTTGCCCTTATACAAACTGCCTGTATAATTGAAGTTGTCAGTCGACACAGGCCTGACTTTCATGTTGTCAACTGCATCCGTTTTAACTTTATTCTTGCAGCAGCTGATCACCGACATCGAGGTCAGCAGCAGAATTACTACCACTACGTTTTTTACGCTGAGCAGATTTCTCATCCGGCTTCTCCCATAAGATATTTTGAACCTACTTGTATTACAACTTCAATGCCTGTTACCTGTCAACAAAAACATCTTATGGCATATCCCTTTCCGCTTTGATTATATAGAAGTATTTATCTGCATTGGAGACAGTATCCAGGTAGTCATTGCTGCCGGAGTAGATGAGATTTGACGTTCCGGGTGTAAAATAGGGATCAGAACCGCGATAGACTTTGAAGCGGCTCACGGTTATGGGATAACCCCAATCCAGGTGGATGGTGGAAACGCCGGTCCGTGCTATGCTCAGGTTGGCGATATCGGGTAGGGGAAACCAGTCTGTGACAATGGCGGGCTGCCAGAGATTATCCGTTTCATTGGTTTCAGGAAAAGCGTTATCGAGATCTACGCGGAACCAGGAATTCCAGGTGCCGGGCGTATCGCTGCTGAAGGTGTATAAGGTGATGGTTTTACTGCTTCCCGCGCTCAGGTTGGTAAAGAACTCGATTCGATCGGCCGCAGCACCGATTGGAGGTGGTGTGGGGTAATTCTTGTAGAAGCCGAGTTGTACGCTTCCATAAACATCCTGAGTGCCGTTGTTGTTGACTGTGACAATGGCGGTGACAGGTGCGCCCACATAGCTGTCAGGGCGGGACCAGCTTACATTTGTAATACGCATATTAACGTCAGTGCCGGGCCAGAAGACTCTGCCGCTGATGTCATTCTCATAAGCCGGGCCGCCAAAGGAACCTGTGTAACCGAGCATGACTATGTCGCCAACGATACCTGTCCTGGTGACGTTTTTAGCTCCGCCTCCCGCGTTGGTGGGAAAGTTGGCGTTAATGACATTCAATGAGAAAGAACCATCAAATTTGAGCAGGGTTCCTCCGATCATGCCATTGCGGAAAGTGCAGTTATCGAGAGTGGTGACAACAGCTTCCTGATGAGCATAAACTCCATTAGCATCCATATATTCGAAGATGGTGTAATTTGCTTCAAGGTTGCCGTTGCCATTGACATTTATGGCATAGTTCCCGGTATCGTAACGTGTCACTGTTACATTGGCGCCACCCACTCCGGTTGGAGTGAAAAATCCCCCTGCGTTGACATCAAGGCTTTTTCCTGATCCCATCTTAATGAAGCAGGCGCTATTGGCGGAGAGCTTTCCGCCGTTGTTGATATCAAGATCACCCAGGCAGTTCAGTGTCCGGTTGATAAAGTAATAAGTGCCGTAGTCGATGATCAAATTGCCGTTGAGCGTAAGTTCTGTATCGTTTTGGGAAACTTTTGCACTCATTGTGGATTTATTGATCCTGACATTATAAAACCTGTTCCCTGTACCGTATATATTCAAATCAAAACCGGTGTCGGTGGAACCGTTGAATTCAAAAGTACCGCCGGCAGGAATGAAGTTGGAGCGGTTGCAGGTGAGGGAGCCATTGGTGGCGATGGTGCCCCCGGTCAGGTTGTGTGTAAAGCCATAAGATGGGGAATTATAAATGTAAATGCCGCGGTCATGGAATTTGAGGGTTCCGCCGGTCATCGTAAGAGTGCAGCTTGCATAGTAACCTGTGCGTGCGTCAGCGCTGCCGCCGTAGATGTTGACATTGCCTCCGGACAGATACATCGTGCCGTTTAAATCTATGCGCTGCCCTGCATCCTGAGTGATATTGATGGTGCCGCCCGCATTGCAGTAGAATCCTCCGAACAGACCGTTGTCCACGAGGTCGCCGATGGTCAAAGTACCCGTCAAAACGTCTACGGATCCGGCGGTCCAGTCATAGTTGTTGATGGTGACGGTTGCGGTGCTGCTGTTGACTCTGAGTGAGCCGCCGCTTTTATTCATGATAAAGCTGTTGAAGGTTTCCGTGTAGTTGCAGTACTGATGACCCGAACCGTTGAAGAAAACCGCTCCGGTGGATTCGTTGAAGGCGGCTGGCCCGACCGTGTTTTCCCAGTCCCCGGCGACGTAAATGTTGTTGTAATTGGGATTGAGGACACCGTCTGCGATGCGCAGTTTACCATTCACGGTCAGGGTCGAGGCGAGGGTGACGGTTCCGCTGGTGTTGAAAGTGACATTATTCAGGTAGCCGTTGGGGCTTTGCATGTTTATGGTGGGAGCTGTGCCGTCTATCCTTAGGGTTCCGGCGTTCCAGCGCATGCCATAGCTGGCGTTGGTATTGCTGTCAGTGTAGTTTCCCCAAACGTAGATGGTATTGTCCAAATTGAAATATGTGGTATTGTCAGCATAGCCATTCAGGTTTCCCGTTACATACATGTAATCCGAACCCGTGACTGTGACAGACGCTCCGGCGTCTTTGTCGAACCTGAGGTTATTGAAAAATGCATTGCCGTTCAGCGTGAGGGTGGCGGAATTTGAGCCCAGAAAGATGAAGGTGCCGGTGTCAAAGGTTATGTAGGAATAGCTGTTGAAAGTCACGCTGCCATAGGCATAGATATAAGCGTCGCCGTGGTTGATGGT
>Ga0209610_1000278_pt1 | contig 26539 bp, 27 predicted proteins | sample LakKivw275mmetaG_FD_184137 | JGI IMG/M metagenome (GOLD analysis project Ga0209610, IMG submission 184137) | Anoxic lake water microbial communities from Lake Kivu, Rwanda to study Microbial Dark Matter (Phase II) - Lake Kivu water 275m metaG... | ecosystem: Environmental > Aquatic > Freshwater...
GCATAGCCCTGGATGTTCAGATGCGAGTAATCAACGGGGTACTCCTTATCGCCGCCGGCGGTTATTTCACCGAACGGTCCCGGATAGATTAGTTCGCGTCCGCGGAAAGTAGCCTTGAAAACTTCACAGTTCCCGGTGCAGCCGTCCAGGCAGCGGGAACACAAGCCGCTTCCGGGCACCACGCTTCTGGAACGGTTGGCCGTTCTGGTGGCTTCATTGGCATTTGGTCTCTGCAGGTTCATTAATTTCTCCTTTACTGTTTGATTATAACGTTTGATTTTTAACTTTTAAGGTTTAACCTCTGACTGGTATTCCTCTTTCCTTAAGATATTTTTTAGCTTCCGGTATGGATATTTCGCCGAAGTGAAATATAGAAGCGGCTAAGACCGCCGAGGCCTTAGCTATGGCTACGGCCTGGTACAGGTGCTCCAATGTGCCGGCACCGCCTGATGCCGTAACCGGTATTCCAACGGCTTCGGCCACGGCCTTCGTCATCTCCAAATCGTATCCTTCCTTCGTGCCATCAGCGTCCTTGCTGGTAAGCAAAATCTCGCCGGCGCCCAGTTTTTCCACCCTTCTTGCCCAGTCGACTATTTCCAGTCCCGTCGTTTCCATGCCGCTTTTGACCACCACCTCGAGTCGCGGCCGCCCGCTATTGGGCGGATTTTTAATGCCATCGATGGCAACGACAAGTCTCTTCCTGCCAAACCTTTTGGAGGTTTCCTTTATCAGGTCAGGATTTCTGACAGCGGCGGTGTTAATGGAAACCTTATCAACGCCGATGTCGAATAACTCTTTCATATCACCGGTGTTCCTGATGCCCCCACCCACAGCAAACGGTATGGTAACCTTATCAGCCACTCTTTTGACCCATTCCATTCTGGTTCCCCTATCTTCGGCGCTGGCCATTATGTCGAGGAAGACCAGCTCGTCGGCGCCCTGCCGGCAGTAAGCTTCAGCCGCCTCCACGGGGTCACGGGCATCCCTGAGGTTAACGAACTTCACCCCCTTGACTACGCGGCCTTCCCTGACATCGAGACAGGGTATGACTTTTACCTCATTCAACGCATGACCTCCTCAAATTTCTTCAGTTTTTTATACTCCATAACAGTGCTCATGGCATAGTTCTCAGCCTGTATGCCGGCTTCTTCAGCCGCGACCACGGGATTGAGGCCGCCGATGAAAATCATACCAATCCTGTTTATTTCAACAGGTATTTCGCAAACCGGCTCGCTCGTCTTGCCCATTATCATCAGCCCACCCAGCCCGGCTCCTTTTAATTTTGAGACAACTTCTTCAGCAATGGGATAGCACAAAGCGGGTATTTCGCGGAAGTTCGCCAGTATCTTGCCGTTGCCCGTCTTGGCCGCGTCACTCACTGCGGTCATACCGGCTCTGATGAAGACCTCTGAGGGATCGAGTGAAGAGCCGGCGTAATGAATCAGCTCTACGAACCGAAGGGGCTGTCCGTTTCTAATCTGCAGTATGCCGCCGAACCGAGAGTCCATGGGAACGCCGGCCTTGAGCAATGTTCCGTTAATAACGATGCTGCAAACTGTGGCCAGGCCTATTTTCCCGCGAGGCACGGTCAGCTCGCCAAGAGATTCCCCTTCACGAGCCACCACCACCAGGTCGCTGACGCAAATCCCGGCAGCGAAAACCGGCTTCATCGCCAACAGCGCTTTCTCAAATTTATTCTTAGAAAATAACGATACATTAACCGGCACCGGCCCGTTGTTCTGCTCCCAGTCGAATTGGGTGCGGAAGGCCAGAAGTTCTATTCTGGCAATAGCAAAGCCCACCTTGTCTCTAACCAGAGCATTGCCCAGTTCCTCTATGCCAAGTTCGGTAATCAGCCGGCCGTCACGGCTAACGAGTCTGGTCAAACCGCGCTCGTCCATCAGCTTCAAATGATATCTGACGGCTCGCTCACCCAGGTTAATGCCATGGTCTTTTAAATGGCGTGATATGACCCTGGCACCTAACGGTTGCCGCGAATCATTAATTATCTTGAGGATAAGGTGCTCTTTCCGTTTAACTTCTTCAGTCTCGATGCCAATCATCGAACCAATTTCTAAAATTCAATTAAGGTGGTAGGAAACCGTTTTCCGTTAGAACAGTTGGGTATTATATAGCGGTTCAACATTCCTGTCAACATGTGTCCTTGACTGACGATACATCAAAAAGTAATATAGGTTAAATTCGTCAGGTCATTCATCCGGTAGAAAAATGTTAGCTCTGAAAGGAATAAGGATTCTCGACCTCGCCCATCTGCCACCCGGTGCACTTTGTACAATGATACTGGCTGATTTCGGGGCCGATGTGGTCAAGGTTGGTCCTGCGTCTAGTGAAAGCTCGCGGGGCGCCGGTGTGATGGGCAAACTTACAGCGGACGAAGAGAAAAGAGTAGCCGCTTTCGACGCTCTGAACCGGAACAAAAGGAGCATCGGGCTGAATCTAAAGTCTGACAAGGGCCGGGAGGTATTTATTAAGCTGGCGAAAACGGCTGATGTTGTCGTTGAAGGCTTTAGACCCGGTGTGATGAAGCGGTTAGGAATCGACTACGACAAGATAAAAGATGTTAATCCCAGAATCATCTATTGCTCACTCAGCGGTTACGGTCAGGACGGCCCTTACAGGGATTTTTCAGGCCACGATATCAACTATATTTCAATAGCCGGCGCGCTAAATATCATCGGCGAATCACATCGTCAGCCTTCCGTTCCGCTCAACCTGCTGGCTGATTTCGCCGGCGCCTCGCTTCATGGTGTTATCGGTATACTGGCAGCGCTCCTGGCCAGAGACAAGACGGGCAAGGGGCAGTATGTCGATATATCCTACATGGATGGAGCCATGAGCATAATGACCTGGCTTATCAGCAGCTATTTCGCCGGAGGTTGCATGTTCAATAGAGGCGAAACCTGGCTCCACGGCGCTTACCCTTACTACGGCGTCTATCGAACCAGAGACGGCTATATCAGCATAGGCTGCGTCGAACCCTGGTTTTGGGAAAACCTGTGCCGGGCACTGGGCAAAGAGGAATACATACCTTACTGCATTTCACCCGAACATTTTCTGCACAAACCCGAAGGTAAAAAATGGCAGGAAATCTCATCTTATCTTAAGCAGGTATTTCGGACCAGAACTCGTGATGAGTGGTTCGAATTCCTGACGAGCAAGGATGTGCCGGTAGGCAAGGTTTATTCCTTAGATGAAGTATTCAACGACCCACAGGTGCTGCACCGCAAAATGGTCCTGGAGATCGAACACCCCACCCTGGGAAAAGTGAAACAACCGGGCATAGCCATCAAACTTTCAAATACACCCGGCAAGGTAAGAACCCTGGCACCGATAGCCGGGGAGCATACAGAAGAAATACTCCGTGAGTTAGGCTATAATAAGTCGCAAATCACTAAGTTGCGCCAGTCCAAAGCAATAGGTTAGAATCTCATTCGAGGGGGTGATATTATGCCAGCAAAGGCCTTTGTATTGATTGAGACGGAGGTAGGCCGGACCAAGGACGTCGTAGCCACGCTCCAGACTCAAAAAGTTAAGGAAATTAAATCGGTTGACCTGGTAACGGGACCCTACGATGTCATCGCTGTCGTGGAACATGACGACTTTAATGCTATCGGCAGTCTGGTCACAGAAAAGATACACCCCATACCGGGCATTAAAAGAACAGTTACCTGCCTCTCAATTCGCGTGTCGTAGCGATGGACTGTATCTTTTGCCGTATTGTAGCCGGAGAGATACCGGCCGACATTGTTTATCAGGATAAGGAGCTTCTAGCTTTCCGCGACATAAATCCGCAGGCGCCGACGCACATTCTGATCATCCCCAGGAAACACATTCCTTCGCTCAACGACACAACCGGTAGCCACCGAGCGCTGATGGGAAGCATCGTACTGCTGGCCAGAAACCTGGCCAAAAAAGAAGGTATCTCAGAAAGGGGTTACCGGTTATCGATAAGCACCGGTCCCGAGGGTGGCCAGCTGGTGCCCCACATCCACTTTCACCTCATTGGCGGAAGAAAGCTAAGCGACCAACTTGGATAGTGGCTTATCTTTGTCGCTAAGTGACTCCAGTTTCGTAACCACTGCATCAATAGCTTCATCTGGTGTGGAAGCGCCGGCCGTGACGCCGATATTTCGTTTTCCTCTCAGCCAGCCTTTGTTTATCTCGGCAGCAGTTTCGATTAGATGAGTCTCCACCAATGGCATACATACCTCGGCCAGATGCTTGGTATTGGCGCTGTTATGGCCGCCAACCACTATCATCAGGTCGCTTTCTCCGGCCAGTTCCACAGCAGCCTGCTGCCGCTTCTGCGTTTCCTGACACAGCGTGTTGATTATTCGAATTTCCTGGACTGCTGGTAAAACGGTATTTACAACGTCCTGGCAAAACCGGGCAAAACCGGATTGGCTCTGGGTAGTCTGGACGATGATTCCCAGCCGCGGTGTCAACTCCAAATTAGCAACCTCCGAACCTTTCATGGTGGCCACTGCATTGTCTCCTGCCCAGCCCAGCAAGCCTTTTACTTCCGGGTGAGTAGCTTCTCCGAATATGATGACCCGAAATCCGGCATCAGCCAGTTTCTTGGCTGCTTTTTGAGCGCTGCGGACGATGGGACAGGTTGTGTCTATTACCTGAAGCTTCCGCGCCTCAATCTGTGTTAGTAGTTGCGGCGGGGCTCCGTGCGAGGCGATAGCGAGGACGCCGCCCTTAATCCCGGTAAGATCATTTACAACCTTTACACCCGACGCACCAAGTTTGGTTACCACCAGCCGATTGTGTACTATGGGCCCCAAGGTGGATATTTCGGGGTATTCTTTAACCGCCTTATCGATTATCCGGATAGCCCGGCGCACACCAAAGCAAGAACCGAGCTCACGCGCTTTTTTAACCTTTACTTTAGCCATGTATCAGTTCTGGAGGGATAGTTCAGCAGGGCGGGTATCTACCGCGGTATTCCGGAGGCAAAGCGCCGGCCAGTTTACTCATGATAAATTCGGTGAGCTCTTTAAGCTTCTGTTCGGTCGGCCTGCCCTGTATGGGCGGCAGAGTAAATGGTTTACCGAAGCTGATAGTAACTTTGGGACGGCTGAGCCAGCCGATCCCCTTCAATTTCTCCGTTCCTGTGATGGACACGGGTATAAGTGGGGCACCCGTCTCCACGGCAATCAGCGCGCATCCCGTGTATGCTTCCTTAAGACATCCCATTTTACTCCGTGTTCCCTCAGGATAGATGCCGAACAAAAGCCCTTTAGCCAGAACATTTTCTGCGTATTTAACTGCCTTGCGCCTTTCCTCAGCCGTTCCGCGCCGGCGCACCGGATATGCCTCAGCAACATCCATTAAGAAGCGGAACACGGGCATTGGCCAGTAAAAGAACAACTCTTCCTTGGCCATAATTATGCTATCACGAGGTAAGATGCCGATTATATGCAGAGGCGGGTCGATCAAGTTAAGGTGATTGAAGACCGCGATGATGGCCCCTTCTTTCGGTAGATTTTCCTTATCCTTTATCTGAAAATTTATTACCGCTCTCAGCGCGCCTTCGACAATGGGACGGACGATTTTAAAGGATATCTTAGTCGTCGGGCGTATTAGCCTACGCCTGATTACGCCACCTTTAATGGGAAATTCATATACTCGAGGTTGGGTTTTCTTTTGTTTAGCAGCTCCTGCATATCCACGAGATTTGGTGCGTTCCGCGAGCATGCCGACTCCTTTCTTGGACCTTTGTGGCTAATATTATAGATTATAAGCCCGCTGTCAAGCTATCAGAGAATCAGATTGAGTAATATACCGAAAACCATCGCTGTGACTATCATGATTCCTGTAGCTTTTAGCATGTCTATAATGCCGAGCTCCCGGGCCAGTACGGCAAAGGTTGCCACACAGGGGAAAGACATTGCCAGAAGGGTGGCGCTTATCACCAGCTGTTTGGCGGTTAAGCCCAGCGGAGCCAGCAAACCCATGGCTACGTCCTTGCGCAAAAAACCGACCGCCAGTGCCACTACCGTATCTTTTGGCAGCCCCAGAAGTCCGGTAATAATTGGCGCTGTTACATTAGCTATATAGTTGAAGATATTCAACATATAAAGAATATTAACCACCAGCACCGCTCCCGTCACTATCGGTAAAGCTTCCTTTATAAAACTGAACATTCTTAACCACAACTTCTCACCGATAACACGCCACGGTGGCCAGCGATAAGGCGGTATCTCCATTATCATTTCCGGGCTGAACCCTTTCATTATTCGGTTGAGTAGAAGCCCGATAACAATCCACGAGATAAACAGGCTGCCGTAAACGATGGCCACATACTGCATGCCGTATTTACCGACCAGGCCGACAATCATAGCCTGTAAGGCAGCGCAGGGAACAGCTACTGAGACAAGGGTAGCCGCTATAAAGCGTTCCCTGCGGCTTTCCAGGATTCTGGTAGCCATTATTGCCGGCACGTTGCAGCCGAAACCAAGAATAGTCGGTATTATGGCATATCCATGCAAGCCCAAACGGTGCAGCAAGGTGTCCATTAAAACAGCCAACCGGGGCAGATAGCCTATATCCTCGAGTATGCCCAGTATGAAATAAAAGGCAACGATGTACGGTATGACCACACCGAACTCTATATAAAGCGCGGTACTGAGCAATCCGAGCGATTGATAATAGTCGATTTGTCCATCAATCAGCTTACCTACTAAAATATCGTGCCAGAAACCTCCGGACCCCAAAACCACGCTCAGCTTCATAAGCACCGGCGTCCACAGGCGATTAAACAATGGGTCGGTAATATAGTTGATGGTTCCTTCACCGATAAAACGGATGACGAAGAAAGCGACAATAAGAACTACCACAGCAATGGCGGCGCCAGCTACCGGATGGCTGCTGGCATCTTCCAGAACCTCGCGCCAGGTGTGATGGCGGTGGCTCAACGCCTGAACCTGACTGACGATGTCGCCGATTTTCGCCCATCTTTCGTCATTGGTTAGGTGGGCTACCTGGGGCACAGTCGCTTCATGAAGACGGCCGATCAGTTCCCTGATTCCCTGCCCGGTCACACCCACGGTCGGTACTACGGGTGCCCCCAGAAGCTCCTGAAGATGGTCTACATCGATTTTTATCCCCTTATGGCGTGTATCGTCCCACATATTGAGGGCAACTATCACAGGCACTGGTCTTTCCAATAGCTGCAGGGTGAGGTTGAGATTTCTCTCCAAATTGGTGGCATCAACCACATTAATTATGAGGTCCCCCTCTTTCAGCATCTCAGCAGCTACTTCTTCAGCTTTACTGGTAGGTTCGAGCGTATAAGTGCCCGGGACGTCGATTATCTCAGCTTGTTCCTGCCCTAACCTCAGCGATCCTTTGGTGAATCCGACCGTGGTACCGGGATAGTTCGAGGCAATAGTACGAGTGCCGGTAAGTCGGGAAAAGATGACGCTCTTACCCACATTGGGATTGCCCATTAGTAGTATTTTCATCGGTTGCCTGTGTGGGCTTAAGTGGGCTTTTCGATCTCAACCAGGATTTTCTGGGCCATGCCAAAGCCAACTGCTATCTGTGTATGGTCCGTCCTGAGAGTAACCGGACCATTAAAAAGCATACTACTTATTTTGGTCACTTTCTTTCCCGGTCTTATACCCATGGCGTCAAGTCGCCGGTTCAATCCACGACCGCCTAGAATTTGAATAATTGTGCCCGTCTGCCCGGCACCCATTTGACCCAAGGTCAATTGTCTATCCGCCAACATAAATGTCCCCCTATCTCCTGTTCACTACTTATTTCTTTGACTCTGACGGCAGCTGGAGCACAGACCCGTTACGTGGACTTCAACACCCGTAATATCGAAGTCGTACTTACGGGCAATATCCTGTCTAAACTTTCGCCCGGCAGGATAATCGAACTCAACCACTTTGCCGCAATTGACACACAGCAGATGCTGGTGTTCCTCACCCGACTTCACCTCATAGTGATGGTGCTCCTCATCGAAGTGGCGCTCATCAACCAGCCCCATTTTCTTAAAAAGCTGCAAGTTCCGATAGACTGTCGACAGGCTAATCCGCGGGTTCTTCTTCTTGGCGCTACGATAAAGCCCGTCGGCGTCAACATGCCCGTGACTGCGGTGTAGCAGGTCCAGCAGAAGAGCTCGCTGGGTTGTTACCCGCTGTCTGGAATCGTTCAGTATTTTCCTGACTCCCGTCTCCTGCTTTGTTCTTGTTGCCATATTCGAGTCCAGCCTTAATGTCTACTTGTAAAAATACATATTTGCTAATCATTCTCATTAGCAACTAATTTTACAATATTAAATATTCGATGTCAAGCAATGAAACATTGCACCCTATTCATCCAAATCCTGGTGCTTTTCCGCTTTTGATTGAAATTATGTTATCATCAGGTAAGGAAAAATAAGCAATGGGCATTGCTGCCACGATAATACAATGAAACGTTATCAAACCTTTATTATTCTTGCTTTCAGTTTTATTGCACTGTCAGCCCTGCTTTATTTCGTTCACTATCTAATTTTCCACGACGTGCATCACATATTCATATATATGGTGGGCGACCTGGCATTTCTACCGCTTGAGGTATTCCTGGTGGTTATTGTAATTGAACGCGTGCTCGCCGCCAGAGAGAAGCAAGCTATCATGCAAAAACTAAATATGGTCGTAGGTTCTTTTTTCAGCGAAGTGGGAAATGATTTACTTCAAAAGCTACTCGTTTGCTTTGAAAAAAATGACGAAATTCGCCGGCACCTCAATGTAAAGCAGAGCTGGAAAAGCGACGATTTTAAGGAAGCGATAGCGTTCGCCAAAACCATAAAGGGTGAAGCCGATTTAAACCGCGTTGACCTTCACGATCTCAAGAAGTTTTTAGTCCAGAAACGGCAATTTCTACTGGCGCTTCTGGAAAATCCCAACCTGCTGGAGCATGAACGCTTTACCGATTTATTGTGGGCGACCTTCCATCTGACCGAGGAACTCGAAGCTCGCGAATCCTTGACCGACCTGCCAAAAGCTGATTTCAAGCATCTCGCTGGAGACACAAAGCGTGTTTATAGTCTGCTGATGGTTGAATGGCTGTTCTACGTGTCGCACCTTAAATCTAAGTATCCTTATCTCTTTTCACTTGTAGCGCGAACGCATCCGTTTCAGGAGCACCCCTCAGCCATCGTAGAAAGTGCTTAGCTCTAATAATTTTCGAACTATACGATACCGATGAACCGTTCAATATTTCTCGTTTTCGCCCATCCGGACGATGAAAGCTCTGGAGTCTCAGGTACCGTTAAAAAGTATACCGAGCAGCGCGTCCCCGTAGACCTGATAACCGCCACCCGCGGTGAGAAAGGCTCGCGACTCGAGGTTCCCGAGGGGATAGACACCGGTACCGCACGCGAGGCCGAACTGCGCGCCGCAGCCAGTATCATGGGTATAAGAAATGTCTACTTGCTCGGCTATATGGATGGAGAACTATATAAAGCTGACATTGACGAAGTCGCTGGCAAAATTGCCGATATAATGAGGCGCGTCGAATCGGAAATCGTTATCACCTTCGGGCCGGACGGCATAAGCGGTCATATGGACCATATCACAGTGGGTAAGGCTGCCACCAAAGCCTTCAAGAACCTTTCCGCAGAAGGCAAAGGGCCGCGGAAGCTGTACTACGTAACAATTGCTGCCAGCGCTCTGCCTGACGCCAATGAGTACGGCGTAGCCACCCGACCAGATGACGAGGTTACTATTGCTATAGATATTTCCAAATACTTTGATTCAAAGATCAAGGCACTCTCGGCTCACAGGTCCCAGCAGGATGCCCGTGACTTAATCGAGATGTTCCGTGAAGGCAAAGCCTCGGGTTTCAGGCAAAAAGAGTATCTGAATCTGGCCATACCACGGAGCGAGCGCAGGGAAAAAGACTTGTTTGATTGAGGTTCCACTACTTCAGTCTTTTGGTCCAGACAACTAGAGCCTCGAGCAACTGCTTTACTATTTTTCTGGTAGTTTCGTCGGTCAACCTGCCCTGCTCGTCAATTTTTTGACCGGCAAAGGTCACAATTACCTCCGGCCTATTTACAGGCTGCATATCCAGGAAAACAAACGTCTGCCTCAGGTGATATTGAGCCCTGACGCCTCCCAGCATCCCCGTCGACGCGCTCATAATGGCAACTGGTTTCCCCTCAAAAGAATTATCCCCGTATGGCCTCGAAGCCCAGTCGATGGCATTCTTAAGAACTCCCGGCACCGAATAGTTGTGTTCTGGAGTAGCTATTAATATGGCATCGGCAGCCCTTATTTTGGCCTTGAATTCTTTGACTATTTCCGGCATTTTCTTTTCCAGGTCTTGATTGAACGGCGGTATTTCGTCAAGTTCGAATACTTCCAATCGCGCTCCCTCCGGTAGCAGTTCCGCAGCAGCTCTCAGCATAGCCCGGTTGTATGAACCCTTTCGCAGACTGCCAGCAAATCCGAAGATAGATACTTCTTTATCCATTTCAGCCTCCTGCAGCATCTTTCCTAAGAATATCCGAATTACTCTTATTATCACTTTATGAACTGCTGGTGTGCTTGTCAAGAGTCTGACAATCGTGAGCGAAATCCCGAATCACCAATTTTATATTTATTTTATTTAATACTCCGACGATTTTATGACTTCTTAACGTTCTGGCTCATAGAATATAAACGAATGAACGTCAGGAGATGATGCTATGAAGAAATTTATTCCGTTATTACTCCTATCCTTACTTCTTGTAGTAAGTCCAAGCTGCGTCTCACTGCTGCCCAGTATTAACACCTTCGAGGCCAGTCCGACTGTCATTACCGCAGGGCAATCAACAACTCTCGTGTGGAATGTATCAGGTACCACATCCGTCTCCATCGATCAGGGTCTTGGTGCAGTACCTGCAGCTGGAAATCAGATTGTTTTTCCTACGTCCACCACGGTCTATACATTGAGTGCAAGTAACTTTGCCGGCACCGCAACTAGATCAATTGTGGTAAGCGTAAATCCCGCGCCCATCATAATAAATATCGATGTGAATCCAGCCGTTATCATATCCGGCAGCTCGGCAGCTTTAATATGGAATGTGTCAGGTGCCACCTCTGCTTCCATTGACCAAGGCATAGGCGCCGTGCCGCTGACAGGTAATCAACTGATATCGCCTACGACTACTAGTACATATACTCTGACGGCTAGCGGCCCCGCAGGCACGGTAAGCAAATCGGTGGTCCTTACAGTCAATGCACCTATAACTGCTGTGTTCACTATTGATCCGAATATTATCGGCGTAGGTGGCTTTGCCACGCTTCACTGGGATGTAACCGGAGCCACTTCGGTCAGCATAGACCAGGGCATCGGCGACGTTCCGCAGGTCGGCTCAAAAGTGGTTTATCCGTACTACACCACGACCTATACTTTAACGGCCAGCAGCAGTTGTTGCGCTGTCAGCAAGACTGCTGTATTAACCGTTGGCAACTATTATCCCTACGAACTGCCCTTCGGTTATCCCTACGGGTACCCTTACCCTTATCCTTACGAGTACGGTTATCCGTACATACACGGTCCTTTCATTGATATTTTTCACGTCACTCCCAGCACAATTTCCGCCGGGCACACCGCCACCTTAATCTGGCACGTCACAGGCGCTAATACTGTTATCATTTCGGGCATCGGTGCAGTGCCATCGAGCGGCTCAACGACGGTATCGCCAGCCACTACCACTACCTATGTTCTGACAGCAACCAACACTTACGGCACCAGTACGGGGAGCGTCACGCTTCAGGTTCATTAGATTAATGCAGTAGGTTAATAGAATAAGGATTACTCCGATCTCTCCGGGAACAAGAGACGCGAGTAATCCTTATTCTTTGATCAGACCGGGGACGGCCTGTATATATTATCGAATCTACAAATCTTTGGAACTGGTCCAACAAAGAATCTAATGCTTGTGAATGGGAAATTGAGGTAGTAGACTAGTATTATTGGTGGCCTGAAAAATTTAAGGTAACAAAATGTATCGAAAAATCTTGGTCCCTCTGGATGGGTCAAATGCTGCTGAAATTGTCATACCTTACATAGAAGAGCTGGCAGCTAAACTAGGTGCTGAGATTACTATAGTGAGCGTCTATGAGTCTCCGGATGATATGAGTCACCTGCATAAATATTATCTGGAGCGCATGGTGAACCAGATTCAAAGCGAAATCAACGCTTTCGAACCTGCAAAACCGGTTAAGATACAAAGTGAGGTGCTTCAGGGTAAACCGGCACAGCAGTTGCTTCGCTTCGCCGATACCATAAATGTTACCCTCATCGCCATGGCCAGTTACGGCTCGTCTGGCCATGAGACAAAACTCCTGGGGAACATAGCTGTTAAAGTGCTGTGGTCTACTACCAAGCCGGTCCTGCTTATCAGGAAGCCGGTTAACGATGCTGCGCTTAAACAAAAAAGGTTAATTAAGAAAATTCTGGTACCGCTGGATGGCTCAAAAACAGGAGAAACAATAATTGAATGTGCTGAAATTCTGGCTGAGGTACTGGATGCCGAGCTCGTGTTATTACAGGTTCTGGAACCTCTAAGAATCGTAGCCGGCTTTGAAAGCGTAGCCCTGTCTTCAATCCCCCAGGGCGAAGAAAATATCAAGGCCGCCGCCAGAGCGTATCTGGACAAGGTGGAAAAACCGCTTAAACAAAAAGGCATCAAGACTTCTATAGAAATAGTTTGGGGCTCGGCTGCGGAGCGAATCATAGAATACGCAGAGAGCAATAATGTCGATCTGATAACAATTTCATCTCACGGGCTATCTGGAGTAGGCAGGTGGGTTCTGGGCAGCGTTACCGAAAAGGTGCTGCAGGCGGGCGATAAACCGGTGTTGGTAGCCAGGCCGATTAAAACATGATTCATAACCCCGGCAACACCGGAAATACCACGATTCATCAATATCAAAGTTAAGGCAAATTCACGTGACCACGGATAGTCAGCAGCAAGAGGTTGTAGGTCTGCGTTCCCTGCCACGAAGGCAAGTGATGATCACGCTAGCCGGAGTGCTCATGGCAATATTTTTAAGCTCACTCGACCAGACTATCGTCAGCACTGCCATGCCTCAAATTATCGCCGACCTCGGCGGATTCACACACTACACCTGGTTGGCCACGGCTTATCTGGTAACCTCAACCGTCATTTTGCCCATAACGGGCAAGTTAACCGACATGTATGGTCGGAAGCACTTCTACACGGCGGGAACCACGATTTTTATCGTGGGTTCGCTACTTTGCGGGCTCAGCCAGACGCTAACGCAGATAATTATCTTCCGCGCGCTGCAGGGTATAGGCGCCGGAATAATGATGGCCAACGCCTTCACTGTCATAGGCGATATTTTCCCGCCGGCTGAGCGCGGTAAATACCAAGGATTTGTCAGCGCCGTGTTTGGTATCTCAGCAGTTATCGGCCCATCACTCGGTGGATTCATCACTGACGCCTTTTCCTGGCACTGGATTTTCTATATAAACATTCCCATGGGTATCGTGGTCATTATCCTTTTCGCCTTCTTTTTCCCTAATTTCCGGCTCGACAACTTAAAGCATCAAATCGATTGGGCGGGAATAACCACGCTGATAGTTATTCTGATACCTCTGCTGCTGGCTCTTTCCTGGGGTGGTACCGAGTATCCGTGGGCTTCGGTTCCGGTGATTTCTTTATTCGTCGTGTCTGTAGTGGCGGCCGTCATTTTTCCTGTGGTTGAACGCAAAGCAGAAGAGCCCATCGTGCCCCTCGAAATTTTCAGAAATCCAATCGTGGCAGTATCGATTCCTATAATCTTTCTAACCGGCTTCACCATGTTCGGCAGCATTATAATTATTCCGCTTTTCTTTCAGGGCGTACTGGGGCTTTCGGCTACACAGAGCGGCAGTTTTTTAACGCCAATGGTTCTCGGTCAGGTATTCGGCAGCTTCAGCTCCGGGCAGGTCTTGTCAAGGACAGGTGGCCATTATCGAATTCAAGGGGCCGTAGGCCTGGCTTTCATGGTCATAGGCTTGGGTCTTCTGACTCAAATAACACCGGAAACGAGCTACGCTATTGCTATGGTGGACATAGTCTTGGTGGGTTTTGGGCTGGGTATTACGCTGCCTCTCTATACCATAGCTCTGCAGAACGCTGTTCCCTACAATATACTGGGTGCCGCCACTTCCGCTGTGCCGTTTTTCCGCTCCATGGGTGGAGCTGTTGGTCTGGCCATACTTGGCTCAGTTATGACCAACCGTTTCACTTCCGATTTCATCGCCAAGCTACCTGAAACGATTAAGAATTTAATTCCGCCGCAGGTGCTTCCATTAATGGCGAAGAATCCTGAAGTACTTGTAAGTCCGCAAGCACAAACTCAACTGCAGACGCTGCTGAACCAGGCCGGTTCACAAGGTGCAGAACTCTATCAGCAAACACTCGATATTTTGCGCCAGTCGCTCAATGCCGGTCTGGTTGAAGTCTTCATTATAGCATTAGCTATAACCATTCCTGCTTTTATCATAAACTTTTTCTTAAGAGAGATCCCGCTTCGCAAGCAGCACGTACTTGCCGAGGAGCCGAACCCGACCGGTAAGGGAACAGAGGATTAGAATGGAAAGGATTGTGATTGCCTCCTCAATATTAAGCTGCAACACTATACAAAACTTTACCAATCTTTTATTATTTCACTGCAATTGTGTGACTTTTAGGTTACAATGATACAATTTCTAAAAAATAAAGGGGGGAAGATGAAAATTAGAGATATCATGACCTGGGATGTGGTTAGTGTATCCAGTGACACTCCTATAATGGAAGCCAGGAAAATCATGAACGCACATAGTGTACGAAGGTTACCTGTGGTAGATAAAGGGAAGCTCGTCGGTATGATAAGCCGCGACGGTATAACTCGTGCCAGCCCGTCACCTGCCTCCAGTCTGAGCGTTTGGGAAATCAATTATCTGCTGGCAAAAATGACAGTTAAAGATATAATGTCCAAGAATCTGGTCACTGTCAGCCCTGACATGACGGTAGAGAGCGCCGTTGCACTGGCACAGAATAAAGGGGTTGGTGCCCTGCCTGTAGTAGAGGACAGAACCCTGGTGGGTATTGTCACTACCGATGATTTCTTCTACAAAATCCTCAATCCCATGCTCGGAATCGGCAGGCCCGGTGTCAGACTATTAATCCACAACTGCGGAACGCCTAAATGCATACAGCAGATAATGGAGATTATGGATGTCATGGAGGTTGTCGGCCAAAAGAAAGTAAAGATACTCTCCGTACATACCATGCCAACCGCTGACGGTGAGCAGCCTGAATTGGTACTTCATCTTGACAATGCGGACCCCGCGAAAATCATAAAGGTGCTGGCAGACAGTGGTTTTGCGGCAGAGGTAAGAGAGCGCTAGGAGCAGTACGATAGCCAAACGACTGTCAAAAAAACCAATCGAAATGCATAAAGCGGCAATTATTTATAGCACGAGGACCGGTACTACGGAAATAATGGCGGTAGCGATCAGCTCAGGCCTAAAGGAAGCCGGAATTGACGTCAAGGTAAAAAATGTGGAAAAGATTAAGAAAGGCGACCTGCCGAAAGCAGACGCGGTAGTTCTGGGCTGCCCCACTTATTATCACGATCTACTGCCATCGATGAAGTCATTCCTTTTAGAAATTCAAAAACTGAACCTGAAAGGAAAGGTCGGAGCCGCTTTCGGGCCTTATTCATGGAGCGGCGAGTCCGTCCAGATGCTCACCGACACCATGAAGCATATCTTCGAGATGAACGTTATAGAGCCCGGCCTGAAGTTGATGCAGAGGCCGGAACGAAGCAATGTCGAAGCGTGCGTGGAATTCGGCAGGAAAATTGCCGCGAAGATAAAAGAGGTAAAAAGCGGCCCGAAGTCAAGGGTTCACATCGATTGAGCCACTAAACTCTACATTGACCTGGTGAAACCGGTTGCCAGCAGCTCAGCAGTGTGCATTACCTTAATCTGGCTGCGCCGCTTATCCAGGCCTCCACGAATCTGTAGTACACAGGGCAGGCAGTTAGTAACCACTATTTGCACCCCAGTAGCTTCTATATTATCCAGCTTGCGTTTCAAGATGGATTGCGACAGCTCGGGATAGCTGAGCACTACATGGCCGCCAAAACCGCAGCAGGTATCGGAATCCGCCATTTCCACCAGCTCGAATCCCTCTTGCTGCAACAAGGTCCTGGGCTCAGTGAAAATACCAGTGCCTCTTTTCAGATGGCAGGGGTCGTGGTAAGTAACTTTTAGATTCCGTGTGGGCTTTGTCCGCCTGGATGAATTTAGCTCCAGAAGCAGTTGCGAGAAATCACGAATCCTGTTGGCTACACCTCTGGCTCGCTGGTTCCACCGCGGGTCGGAGGTGGTCAGGTTAAGATATTCTCGCTTCAATACGCCGGCGCAGCCGGGGCACACGGTGACAATATAGTCGGGTTTCATTTCTTCGAGCGCCGCGATATTTATTTTAGCCAGACTCAGTGCCGCCTCAAAATCTCCTGCAAAATAGGCGGGTGCGCCACAGCAGGCCTGGCCCGTGGGATAATAAGGCTCAGTCCCTGATTCGCTAAGTATCTTAACGACATGTTCGCCTACTTCCGGATAGAGGTAGGAACCAATGCATCCCGAATATAAGGCTACTTTAGGTTTACCGGTCGGCTTAGGCGAGGAATAATCCTTTAACCTGGCGGGCAAAGGCACGCGTGCCAATGGTGGAAGGCTGATGGTTTTTGTTATAGCATTCAAGAAAACCGGGATGCCGCGAATAGTAAGGTCATTATCGATAAATGGTTTTTGTAAATATGTACCGAACTTTATTAGCCCGTCCATGGTGGATGGTTTCCTTAAAATGCGACGATAGGCTATTCTTTTGAAGAAGGGTAAGCCTTTCTCCTCTGCGAGGCTGGCTTTTAATTGCGTTACCATGCGCGGTATATCGATTCGAGCCGGGCAGGCCGCCTTACACGCCATGCATCCAAGACATAAACTGGCCACGTCCTCCGCTTGGGTGACATCATGTAAAAAAGCGGTTAATATGGCGCCAATCCCCCCCTGATAAATATATCCATAGGTCTGCCCGGCAACCGAGGCAAAAACAGGGCACACATTGAGACAGGCACCGCATTTAATGCAGTACAGGGCTTCCCTGAACTCATCTGTTCCCCTCATCTGCCATCGACCGTTATCGACAAGCACTATATGGACTTCGCCGGGACCGCCGGCACCACGTAGAACCGGGCCGGGTATAGCATCGGTACGGCTTGGCCCGGTGATATGAGAGACGTACACCGGCATTTTCATGCCAGCTGTGCATCGGCTCAGCAACCTGAAAATAGCCGCGGCGTCTTTCCAAGCCGGGACAATTTTTTCGTAACCGACAACCGCCAGGTGAACCGGAGGCATGGTTGTAGACATGCAACCATTGCCTTCGTTGGTAACAATCACCAGTGTCCCGGTCTCGGCTATAGCTATATTTGCTCCTGAAATCCCCATATCGGCAGTTATGTATGCCTGTCTTAGTGCAGCGCGTACAGCATCCAGTACGGCTTGCGGCTCGGTCCCAAGTTGCTGGCCGGTCGCCTTAGATATAAGTTCAGTCACCTGTTCCATAGTTTTATGTACTGCCGGTCCAACCAGATGTGCCGGCCTTTCTCCAGCCAGCTGTACAATCCACTCACCGATGTCGGTTTCGGTTACCCTGATGCCGGCTTTTTCCAGATGCTCCCTCAATCCGATCTCCTCACCCAGCATTGACTTGGATTTGACGATATTTTTTACACCGTATTCTTTGGCCACCGTCGATATGTATTTACGGGCATCATCATCATCCTCGGCTTCATACACGATGGCGCCCGCTTTGGTCGCTTCTGACTTAAACTGTTCCACAAGTTCCGGCAGGTTGGCAATGGAATCTTCCTTTATACGCCTGATCTCGCGGCTCAAATAGTCAAAGTCCAGGTCGGCAAATGCGATCTGTCGTACGAATTTAATTAGCCCGAGCAATCTGGTTAGCGCTGTCTGAAGGTTCTCATCATCCAGCGCCCGGTGCACGCGTTTAGCCATGGCCCGGCTCATGACACATCCCCGACGGCGCTCTTATTTACAATTACGACGTGCTCTTCTGCCGGTCCCTGAGCTCTGGACAGCACTGCACCGGGTATATCAGCGGTCGTATTTCGCCCCGCTATATAGGTGACATAACTGGGCACAACCTGACCCGTTTCATTGCCGGCACGTATTTTAAATTTTATAAAAACATCTTCCATCAGCGGGACTATATCCTGCGCTTTTAACAGAGTTATATGTATGCGGGGTAACACCGCAACTAGACGACTGACGCCTTCATTTCCCAGAATAACCAGGGTCCCCGTTTCAGCTATAGCTGCTCCTGCCTCGGAGATGCCCATATCCGCGTCGATGCAGTATTGCTTTATGCTTCGATTGGCTGCACTTAGAAGAACTTGTGGGTCGGGGTCAAGGTCTTGGCCGGATGCTACGGAAATTAGCTTAGCCACCTGCTCAATACTTTCTCGTTCGGTCTTTTTATTCCCGGCCAGTTGTGCCAGCCACTGCTTAAAATCAGCCTCCTTCACTTCGACGCCAGCATTTTCGAGATGCTCTCGTAAATCGATTTCATCGGCCAGTTTTGAATTCGATTTAACCGCGCTCTTAACGCTGCGCTCCTGCGCCAGCTTTAATACACAGTCGCGGATATCTTCAACCCTTGTGACTTCGTGTAATACGGCGCCTGCCTTCGCAGCCTCGTCCTTGAACTGGACTATCAGCTCTGAAACCTGAGTCCCCATTCCAAATCTCCGCCTATAAATCGTGTATCACGAGAGGGATAGATATTGAATAGTGCCGTCAGGAACAACCGCTGCCCTGGCAGCACCCGGAAAATCTTGCTTTAGTATATCAATTGCCTCCCGCCAGGATTTTACCCAAATTGTGTCAGGTATTGCCATCCAATCGGTCATTGAACTTTCGAACTGGGGAGATAATACCACAAACCGTTTCAACCACGGCAATTTGAAATTAAGGGCACTGAACAAACGGCCTCTGGCTTCCGTACCAAAACTGCCGAGTAGATAGTGCACTACCTGTCCCGAGGGACAGTCCATTATCAATACCAGGTCTCCGCCCTTTTCCATCAGCATCTGTATGCCGATTATCAATCCGACTATTCCTTCGCTGCCCTTGCTGCATGTATTTACCACAGCTATATCAGTTCCCGATACGGGTTTCGTATCGTAATGCTTAACAGCAAACTTCACTGCCTCGAAGTATTCAGCCTCGGGTTCTCCGGCAAATATGGTGCACGGTTCCCCGTTCCCGTTGACAATCGTGTCGATTTTGAAGTTAAGGCCGATCATCCTGGCAGCCTCGTTAAAATCCTTCACCATGGGATTTTCCACATAGTTGCCTGGCCCAACCTTATCCACCAATCCACTTTCCCTGGCCTTTATTTCAAGCCGGTGAAAGGCCTCAATGGAATCAATGAAGGCTATGCCCGGTAGGACAATCTTGCCGCCGCCACCGAAGCCGCTCTGAGGATGCGGAATTACCGACCCGATGCCGATTTTTAAATCGCAGCTCATGACTTCAGAATTAACGGAAATCGGCGTCCCCTGTGAAGTCTGACCGACATAGCTGCAGTTCTCATAGATGTTATGGTTATAGACCGGGAATCCGTCCATTATTTTCTGGCCCAGCTTCTTCCGGAAGTCCTGATAGGAGTGCGCCCCGTGAGCACCGCTGGCGCAGATAAATCTTATGGCCTGCTCAGAAATGCCGGCATGCTCCAGTTCCTTCAAAACATAGGGTATCAAATCGGCGACCCTGGTAGGGCGGGATATGTCATCGAAGATAACCGCCACTTTGTTTTTTCCTCTGGCCAGTTCACCAAGCCTCGGACTGCCAACAGGATTCTCGAACGCAGCGCTTATCTGGTTGGTAGTTATGCGCGGGGCTTTATGCCCTTTCATCAGACAGGTTACGACTTCCCATGATTCAGGAAATGTCAGGCGCAACTCTTTTTCGTCGAACCACATATGTCTCTGGACTACAACCGTCTTGGTATTCATTTCTTGGTTCTTGTTATTCGATTTACGGGGCCTCAATGGTTAGCCAGCTCAACAATAGTCACGCCGGTGCCTCCCTCACCCCAGTCGCCTAAACGGAACGACTTGACCAGTGGATGTCCCGTAAGGGTCTCATGTACTGTCTGCCTCAACACCCCCGTTCCTTTGCCGTGAACGATGCGTACCCATGGCAGCCCTGCCATGAAGGCGGCATTAAGATAATAGTCGAGCTTGGGCAGGGCCTCATCTATCCTCATCCGCCGTATTCGCAACTCGGAATCAACGGCCATTAAATCAACCTTTCGAATTGCAGACGCAGTATGTTCTTCGTCTTACCGGTAACCTTAACCCGGTCGTCGATTCTCCAGCCGACGACCCACAAAATCTGTTTGTCCGAGCATACCAGAGGCACGCGGTCTCTCCATGACTGCGGAATTCTGGAATCGACCATAAAATCCTGTAGTTTCTTAATTTGATTCATACCCAACGGCTGAAAACGGTCGCCCGGCCGGCGCCGCCTGACTGTCATTTTCCTGCCGACCTTATCCATATCAAGGTGGGCAGTCAGGCCATTGTCACCACCATCTGACTCGCGAACCAACTCGGCTCTAACTCGCCACCCGGATAGATCGGTACATCCAGGTATGTGAACGCTTGCTGTACGCTGAATATCAGGCAACGGGCAGACAGGAGTTCGGGTGGGCGTAAGAACCAGATTTTTATATTCGGTATGCAGCGTTAAGCCATCAGGCAAATATATTTTCTTTCCGGCCGGTTTTGATAGTGCCTGCAGCATGGTTTCAATGTGATCGGCCTCAATGTCTTTAAGGTCGCCCCTTAATTGCTTTATAGCTCTTCTAAAGAGCTGCCTTTGTATAGCTGCAGGACGAGTACGTAACTTATCCGTGTCCAGATGAAGTGCACCATCTTGCTCGCTGACCACCTCCGGCCACAGCAGAGAAACCTGTTGCTCTAAAAAAGAAACATCGTCTGCGGCTATCTCGGCCAGCCTGACCAGCGCCCCATCAATATCTGGATTATAGCTCCTGAGCACTGGTAGTAACTCCATACGGATGCGGTTTCGTAAAAAAGAAGGGGATTCATTGGAAGAATCGCTTCGAGGAGCCAGTCGGTATCGACCGCAGTAGCTCACCGTTTCCTGCCGCGTCACTTCCATCAACGGCCTTATCACTTCAATCTGCCGGCCATCTGCGCTTCGTAGTATCGAGCGAGGCCTCAGTCCCACCAGCCCTGCTGTACCAGACCCCCTCAGCAAATGCAGCAGAACGGTCTCTACATGGTCATCACAGGTATGCCCCACCACCACCCTGTTGGTATCACACTTTGCCGCTACTTCAGACAAAAAGCCGTAGCGGACTTCTCTAGCGGCTTCCTCCAAGGATCCGCCCTCCCCATCGCGGTACGCCGCCACATCCCGGCTTTCTACGGTAGCCTGCAGACCCAGCTTAACTGCCAATCTGGAAACATACTCGGCGTCAGCATCGGACTCACGCCCTCGAAGCTGGTGATTTAGATGAGCTACGTGCAACTCAGCGCCCCAATTTTTTTTATGTCTTGCCAGGATATGAAGCAAGCAGACGGAGTCAGCGCCGCCTGAAACGGCAACTACCACTCTGTCGCCGCCAGAAATAAGGTTCTGCTCGCGGATAAAGTCGATGACTCTTTGCTCCAGACTCTTGTTTTTCGTGGCCAATTATTCCCCCATAAGATGGCATGTATCGCCCAGCGCCACCAGGCATGGCCGCCCGTCGGCAAATTCGATAGTACTGATACTTCCCGTCTGTACTCTAATCCGTTCAACCGTGGTTATCGGCCAGCCAAGCGCTCTGCAGATAGTTGCCACGCAGGTAAAAAAGTGACTGACCACGACTATATTTCCATCGTCATGCTTGCTCTTTATCGACTGAATTATAGCCCAGACCCTGTCAGCCAGCTCAGCCATACTCTCGCCGCCGGGCAGCTTTTCCGTGCCCATGCCCTGCCGCCAGTTGAGTAAAAACTGGCTGAAAGTTGTCCCGAGTTCGGCGATAGATACACCTTCTAAATCGCCGACCTCCATCTCCCTCAAATCAGGTTCCACCTGCACTTTAAGGTTATGGTGGTCTGCTATAGCCTGCGCTGTTTCCAAAGCGCGTTTAAGCGGACTGGAATAGATGGCATCTATTTCCGTGTTCTTTAATGCCAGCCCTACTCTGGCTGCCTGCTCCTTCCCCACCTCGCTCAACTCGACATCGCTGCTGCCACCCTGGATTCGCCGTTCCTGGTTCCACGGCGTCTCTCCGTGTCTCACTAGTATAAGTTTAATCTCTGACCTCCCTGACTAAATTAAGACCATAACGTTTGGCCAAATTTACCCGCTTAGTATAAGGCGGATGGTCATAAAATAACAGTTCCACCCAACGGCCGGGGTCGGCCACGCTTAGATTCTGGTTAGTGAGCCTGGTCATCGCTGCGATAAAAGCTTCCGGATTAGACGTTAATTCGAGTGCTGTTTCATCAGCCGATACCTCCACTCGTCGGCTAAAGGCATTGATCAGTGGCGTGACTATCACCATCAAAACGGCCATGAACAAAAACAGCAGAGGCAGGGCTGCCGCATCAGCAATCCCCTGAAAACCAAACGGTACAAGGCTGGCCCTCAGTACCAGATTCGACAGGTACAGGCCCACTAAAATCATTCCAGCCTGCAATACAATAATTTTGAAAATGTCTTTATGCAGATGATGTCCTAGCTCGTGCGCCAGCACCACCTCTATCTCGTCAGGTGTATATTTCTGGAGCAGCGTATCGGTCAGGATAATTCTCCTGGTTCCGCCCCATCCGGCCAGCATAGCATTCGCGGTGGTGCTCTTGCTGCTTAGATTAATGGTAAACACCCCAAGAATAGGCGCTTTTGCCCTCTTAGCCAGATTCACCAGTCTCCTTCTCAGTCTCTTATCGGCCAGAGGCTCAAGTTTAAAGAAAAGGCTAAGCAGCAACGTGGATGTTAGCCGAGTTAAAATCAAGCTTAATATAATTAAGGCGATGGCCGCCCACAACCACCAGCTATCTGGAAAGTTTTCCAGCAGCCAGTAAACGAGATTGACCAGTGCCAGGCTCAGTAAAAAGCTCAAACCGGAGGCCTTGGCTCTGTCATTTAACCAGGGGCTAAATTTCTGATGCGATAAACCATAACGCCGGGGCAGTATGAAACCTTGATAATAGGTAAACGGCATTAGCAGTACACTTAGACAAATAGCTAGGACAGCAAAGTACAAAGCTGATGCCCATGGCTGAGGGAAAGCCAAAACTCGGCTAATCTTGACCGAGAAGCCGCCGAAAAGAAGCGCCAGCAATATGGCTGCAACGATTGCTGATTGTACCAAGGAAAGTCGCTTGGAAATTGCGGCGTATTGCCTAGCTAGCCTTTGACGTCTGGTATTCAAACGGGGCGGAGTTGGTTGCATTTGTAATCCACCAAGCTCAGCCCAAAATCAGATTGGTGCGATGGATAGATTTAGGCCGTTTCTTGAAACCGAGGGCTTTGGTCACCTGCTCCGGCCTGCCGGCACCTAGCTCATCGCAGCGCAACCGCATATTCAGAACACAAACGAAATCCCGGCAATCAGTCAGTTGCAGACTGTCCACCAGAGCTCGTAAATCATAGTGCCTAGTACCTGTATCACGATCGTGGTGCCACGGCAGTTCTTTCAGTGAAAGAAGGTTTTGTACAGCCTTCTCGACATCACGTCGTTCCTCTTGGGCCTCGACCTCAACTCTGTACTCTACAAATTTAACCTGTGACTGAAGCGATGGAACGGTAGCCCCAACCGGTCGAGCTTCGAGGAGTCTGATACCCGAAGGCAACTGCTTCTCAACCTGAGCTATAAAAGACTGTGGGGACACCCATCTGGAAAGTGAAACGTCCATCAATTCGGCTTCACTGGTGACGCCGACCAGCAGCGGCGCTGCCAGTGCTATTTGTGGATGGGGAGTAAAACCTTCGGAATAAACCAGCGGGATTCCCGCCCGGCGGAACACCCTCTCCCAGAGCCTCATCAAGTCCAAGTGCGACAGAAACTTGAGTTCTTCACCACGGCTAAACTTGAGGCGCAGGCGCTGCATCCTTTTCCCTGGTTATCTGAATCTTCTCTATCTTCCGCCCCTTCATTTTGGCGATAGTTATTTTCAGGTCTTTGTACTTTAACTGCTCGCCCTGCTTCGGAATACGGCCCAAATGGCTGAGTATGAATCCGGCTACGGTCTCGTAATCACCGGTGGGAAAGTCCAGGTCCAGTTCCTCGTTGGCATCCTCTACTCTGACCCCGCCATCGACTTCGCATGTGTGGGCATCAATGGACACAAAGTCCTTTTCCTGGCCGGCCAGTTCATCGCCTATGACACCCATTATCTCCTGCGTTAACCGCTCCAGAGCAGCTATACCAGCCACCCCGCCATACTCGTCGACAACAGCTACCATATGGTAGTTGTTATCCCTCATTTCCGCTAGAAGTTCGCCCAGACGTTTGGTTTCGGGCACGAAGTGCACCGGACGTACCAGCTTATCGATTGGATCATCCAGGCTCAACGATTTGTCCGCCACGGCCATAACCACGTCTTTTATGGATATGACGCCGACCACATTATCTGTAGTCCCTTTGTAAACCGGAAAACGGGAGAATGGGAATTGTTTGTAAATTTCCAGAAATCCGCTTAATGTTGTACCCTGTCTGATCCAGGTAACCTCGGTGCGCGGCTGCATCACCTCGCTTACCGGTTTGTCGGCGAATTCAAAGGCATTATGCAGCATCTCGGCTTCTTGCTCTTCCCATACGCCTTCCGCCTCGCCGACACTGATAGCAGTACGAAATTCTTCCTCGCTAATTGTCGGGCGTTCCACCCCTTCGCCAGCGAGTTTGGTAAACCTGATGCCGATATGATTCAGGACATAGACAAAAGGATAAAGTATGGTCGATATAATTTCTATCGGCCGGGCATAGGCCAGGGCTATTCTTTCGCCATAACGGGCTGCCAGGCTCTTGGGAATAAGCTCAGCAAAAATCAGAGTTAGTATGGTGATCACCACGGTGGCTACAGCCACACCCACGTTTTCCTTCCACAAGGACACGGCCATGACCGTACCCAGCGTAGCTACGGCCGTCTCAAAGAAATTAATGCACAGAAGTACGGTGGCCAGGAATTTCTCGGGTTTATCCAGAATTCGGGCTACGATGGTGGCTCTGGGCTGATTGGTGCGTATCAGGTGCTTGAGGCGAAGCCTCTGCATACCGATAAAAGCCGTTTCAGCGCTGCAGAAGAATGCAGCCGCCGCCAGAGAAACCAGGAATAATATCAAAAAAAGACCGTTAATGCCGTCCATACATAGCCCGTTCAATTAAACGACCGGGCGTTCAGCTATCATCATAGCATCGGCTATCTGCAGTGTCAAAACAATGCTTTGTAAATTACCAACGCATTAAACGCTGCTATTTACCTCTTCGCTCGTAATCGGGGCACCAGATGGCGTTGGGGCGCTCCGGATGCCGACAGGCACTTCGCCAGTCCCATTTACAGCTATCGCAAAGCAAAATGTGCATGCCAAACATTCTCTTGACGCGTATTTTAGCCCTGTCTGCCCAGCTTGGCCTTATTTTCTTAGTCGCAGGCATTTTACCCTCGTTCTAAAATCTACCATATTCAAATGAAACACAAATTAATCTTAGCAGACGATTAATCTTGTAAGCAAAAACTAGTGTCTATCAATATTGAGCACAGAATTGTGAAAGTAAATCCTAAATATTATAATTGCCGAAACCAGACATCCGGACAAATCAGATATGACTACAAAATTCCTGTACATTTCAGCAGCTCTCATAACTCTAGCTTTGCTGCTTGGCGGCTTTGGAACCGCATCCGCCGCTTATAGGGCATATCATTACGAGTATATAAACGTCGATATCAACATACTCGATAATTCAGATATGCGTATAAGCGAGGTCCAGAAATTCGACTTCACTTCGGGTGACTTTCACTACGGCTATCGCTGGATACCCACCGACCGGCTGGATTCAATCGACAACGTGGAGGTCTGGGAAGGCGACCTGCAGTACCCGCTGAATCCTCTGGTCAGGGAGTGGATAGACATCCGGAAAGAAACCGGTGGGTCACCGGGTGGCGATACTTATGCTTATGCCACCTGGACAGAAAATGATAAATTCTGGGTCGGCTGGTGGTACCCGGAGACAGGCCAGGGCAGCCGAACCATTGAGCTGAGATATACCGTACACGGCGGTCTACGCATTAACAGCCCGTCCGACCAGCTTTACTGGAAAGCCATTTTCAGCGGCCGGGACACCTACGTGGATTCAAGCCGGGTAGTCGTTCATTTGCCTGAGCCGGTACCACCACAGCAACTTGGCGTTTATAGC
>Ga0209610_1000279_pt1 | contig 26537 bp, 19 predicted proteins | sample LakKivw275mmetaG_FD_184137 | JGI IMG/M metagenome (GOLD analysis project Ga0209610, IMG submission 184137) | Anoxic lake water microbial communities from Lake Kivu, Rwanda to study Microbial Dark Matter (Phase II) - Lake Kivu water 275m metaG... | ecosystem: Environmental > Aquatic > Freshwater...
CATTCCAATCCATCGGCCGAAAAGAAAACCAACCGTCAAAGATAGACCCGTGGCAACAGGGATGCTCAATGCAGTGGTGGCGGTGTAGATCAACAATGCCCCTCCCAATATCATCCAATAATGACGTCCGGTATACTCCAGGAGTTCGTGCCGGCTGGCCTTCAGTGTCTCGAAACTCAAATATTGATTGCCACCCAAAACAAAAAAGGCAATGAATCCACTCACGAAAACAATGAGGATGAAAAGCCTTTTCCATGAAATCGGAAACCCCGGTCTTTCTTTGTCACTTTCTCTCATCCATTAAACCTTCTGGATACCGGTGTGGTGTTTTAATAAATCTTAACCAAGGCAGGGATTCACATTCAAGGGGAGTTACTTTGAGGCAAGGAGATGGATGAGGGTAATCACCTCCGGGCTCTTCCAGTCTCTCGGGCCCACAGCTCTTCCAATCATCATTCCTTTCTTGTTAATCAGGATGGTCGTAGGGATTCCCTTTACCTCATAAAGATCGAAGACAAAGCACCTGGGATCAACTAAAACGGGAAAGGTATAACGCCTTTTTTCTATGAATTCCTTTACCTTCTCTTTACTCTCATAGTCCACAGAGACAGCCAACAGGATGAAGTCTTTCATTTTAAATTGCTGATACAATGCCTCCATGGAAGGCATCTCCTCTTTACACGGACTACACCAGGTGGCCCAAAAATTGAGGAGGATCACCTTATCCTTATAATATTTTAACTCCACTTTTTTACCACTTAAGTCTTCCAGGGTAAAATGGGGAGCCTTTTTACTCTCTTGGATTGGTTTAATCCCTGCCTTGGATAGGAGACCATCGTTCCATGCTTCCGAAGCGGATACAAAAATGGCGAGAATAAAAAGAGAAAGAAAAAATGGATGATGGCGGATCACCGACCTGATTCTCCCCCTGTTTTTTCTTATAACACCCTCCCCTCTCCCATTTCAATTGGAAATTTCCTAAAGGAGGTAAGAGTATATTGTTTCTCGGCTCTTTATTTTTTATAATGGATACCATGAGGCAATCCCATTTTGAGGAGTTTGAGGCAACCTCTCTTTACTGCCCCAAATGCAAGCGGGCTATGCCGGTAAGAAAAAAGTTGCTCCTGGTCCTGCCTGAAGGGGACGAATATGAATATCTCTGTGCCTATTGTTCGTCTTCTGTTGGTACGAAGATTAATAAAAATGGACCCCAGATCGAATTGATCTTCAAGCCCTGAACCTCTCACAAGCTCTGGCCATAGACCTTAAAATATCACTTGACAAGGCTATCCTCGAAAAAGATAATTAGCATCAGGTTTTGGCGCAGATTTCGATAGAATAGACCTTCCCTTTCAACAGACCTTAAAAGAGCTTAAATTATTATCTTCATGAATGACCCCCCGGGGGATAACCATGATCATGCAAAGGAGGTGAAGGGGTTTTTCTAAAAAGGAGGTTTAAGAAAGGCTTTTTCAGGTTTTAAATTTAAAGAGAAGGAGGTGTAATCATGGCAAAAGAAAAAAGGTTTTCGTATGCGCGGGAGGTGAAGATACCTAAAGAGCTTGAGGGTTGGGAGGAAATGTATCCGTCTCATCGCCTGTTCTCCGCGGAAAGGCAGCAATGGGAAGATACACAGTTCTGGTATCAGGACAAAATCCATGCTCCAGAACCCATGCCTCCCCTTGATGAGATATTCCACCAAGCCTGGCAAATTTCCCTTGCCCAGCACACTACCCGGATATTCTGCATACCGCCAGCCCAAGGAATAGCCCAAAGAATGGTCGGCTGCTACATGTATATCTGTGCTATTACCCCCCCTCCAGAGGCAGTAATCAAGGAGAAAGCCGAGCTATTCCCCAAGCGGGCCTTCCCGGTCTTTGGCAATTATGACAGGCTATGGGATCAGTGGCTTCCTAAATTTCAAGCTTTGGGTCGGGAACTGGAAGCAGTAAAGGTGCCTGAAGAGCTACCAAGATATATGCCCGATTTTGACTCGGCTACTACCCTTCCCAGTGTTTCCCCCGCCCAGGAGTTACTGGAGGCTTTCAATAACTCGGTAAATATCATGTACCGGGGCTGGCAATATCATTTTAACTTACTGAACCTCACCTATCTGGCATACCTGATGTTTGCTGATGTGGCTCGCAAGCTCTTTCCGGGGATTAGTGAGAGTGCCATCGGTAAGATGGTAGCTGGGGCTGAAGTATCCATGTTTCGCCCTGAAGAGGAGCTTTGCCGCTTGGCCCGACTGGCTCATGCCGAACCCAAAGTAGCCACCATCCTCAAAACCGACCGCCCGGCGGCAAGCAAGATTGAAAGTCTCAGGGAGATCGATGCCGGCAGGCACTGGCTCGAAGAGATGGACAGAATTAAAGACCCCTGGTTCTACGTCTCCTGTGGCAGTGGCTGGTTCCACCATGAAGGGGCTTGGTACAACAAGTTGGATGTGCCCTTTGGCTACATAAAGAGCTACCTGGAGCGCTTGGACAAAGGAGAGAAGATTGAGAGATCGCTTAGCGCTATTGCAGAAGCCCGGGATGCTCTGCTCAATGAATACAGAAAACTGATAAAGACGGACGATGATAAAAAGTCTTTTGATGATGCCCATAAAAACGTCAGGACCATCTACAGGTATGCCGAGGACCATCTCTTTTGGGTAGAACACTGGTTCCACGCCATATGGTGGGACAAGATGAGGGAGTTCGCCAAACTCTTTGTCAAGCAGGGGGTGCTGAAGGATGTAGGAGAGTTCTTCATGTTCAACCGCCTCGAGGTACCTTATCTTATTGAGGATCTGGCTAATTCTTGGGCATTGGGAGAAAATATACCTACACTTAAATGGTCGGACAAAGCACAGAAGCGCAAGAAAATCCTAGAAGCCGCAGCTAAATGGATGCCACCGCCAGCTTTAGGGGTACCACCGGAAGTAGTAGCCGAACCTTTTACAGTAATGCTCTGGGGTATTACTACTGACAAGGTACAGGACTGGTTAGCAGGAGTGGCGGTGCGACCTGAGGAAGTTACCGAGCTGAAAGGTTTTGCCTCTTCGGCTGGTGTTGCCGAGGGTAAAGCTCGAGTCCTTAAGCTCCTTGAGGAAATTGGGACCCTGGGGCCTGGGGAGATTATGGTGGTTGGGAATACCAATCCTGCCTGGGCACCGGTCTTCTCCAAGATTAAAGCATGCGTCACCGATATCGGTGGACTTACTTGCCATGGGGCTATAGTGAGCCGGGAGTATGGTTTGCCGGCAGTGACGGGCACGGGCACGGCTACTTCAGTGATTAAAACCGGCGATATTATCAGGGTCGATGGAGATAGAGGTATAGTAACTATTGTCAAGCGGGCAAAATCATAAAAACAGACTGTCGTCTTCTTGCCCAATAACCTACCACGGGAGGTGGAATATGAGTTATGTGTTAGGATTTGAGGAAATAACTAAGGCTTCACTTCCTGTGGTAGGCGGCAAGAATGCCAGTTTAGGGGAGATGCTAAGGGCTGGTATTAGGGTTCCACCAGGCTTCGCTGTGACTACGCATAGCTATTTTAAATTTATCACTGAGGCAGGAGTAGTGCAAGAGATTTCTAAGATCTTAGCTACTGTCAATCCAGATGATGTCCCCTCTCTTGATGGTGCCAGTACCCGAATTCGAAAATTAATGGACAAGGCACCGATGCCTCCTGCTATTGCCAATGCGGTAGGTGAGGCTTATGCTTTACTCTGCAAAAAATGCGAAGTCAAAGAACTTCCAGTGGCGGTGCGCTCCAGCGCTACAGCCGAGGATCTCCCTGGAGCAAGCTTTGCTGGACAGCAAGATACCTTCCTTTGGGTGAGAGGAAATGAGGAGGTATTGGAGAAGATTAAGTCATGCATGTCGAGCCTTTTCACTGCTCGTGCCATCTCTTACCGCATCAAAAAAGGATTTCCTCATGAGAAGGTTTTGATAAGCGTTGGTGTCCAAAAGATCGTGGATGCCAAAGCCGCTGGCGTCATGTTCACTCTCAACCCAGTGAATGGTGATCCTTCGAAGGTGGTGATTGAGGGGAGTTGGGGCTTAGGAGAGACGGTTGTCTCCGGACAGGTGAACCCGGACAAATTTGTTGTCGACAAGGTTGTCTTTGAAATTAATGAAAGGATAGTATCACCTAAGACCATTGAGTGTAAATATGAAGCCGGGAAAGGTGTAATACATTGTGATGTGCCCCTGGCTCAACAAAACATTTCTTGCTTGGAGGATAAAGAAATAATAGAGTTGGTCAAAGTAGCTAAGCAAATTGAAGACCACTATGGCTCTCCCCAAGACATAGAATGGGCCATCGAAAAACATAAGACCTTCCCCTTCAATATATTCATTTTACAGAGCCGACCGGAGACCGTTTGGAGTCAGAAGAAAAAAGAGCCCGTGCTTGGAAAGAAGACTGCTTACGAACTTCTGATGGAGAAAGCTTTATTGCAAATAAAAGTCGGCACTTGAACCACTGATTTGTTTATTTTGGTTGAAGCCTTGGAAAAATAGATAAAGTGGATGGGGAAGGGAGGGTTCTAACTATCAAACGACTGGAAGATTACATCTTCTCGCTAACAAAAGGAGGTGAATTTTATGGGAAATGAAAAACCACCAGAAAAGATCGGTATCGGTCCCTCTGGAAGACTAGGAGGACTCATTCAATTCATCGTTTTCGCTATCGTCGGGATTGTTATATTCGTCTACTGCATCTCTCCGGCATCTATCGTTCTGAAAATCATCCCCGCCACGCTTATCATGCTCATCGCTCTTGGCCATCTGGTCCTTTTAGGCGATAACTGGCCATGGGCTCCTCCGGCGGGAAATTGGACACCTGCTAAGTCCCGTTTTGTGGCAGGAATTGGTATGACAGTACTCTGGGCCGTTTTCACTTTTGCTGTCTTATTCTTTATGAAATTCATCTATCCCAGATGGGTAATAGGCCCACTCTATCTTTGGTTCGGTGTCATTGGATTCTGGGCTACCCTTCTTTATGGAGTGGTTTGGGGAGGATGGCCTTTTAAGGGGAAACTTCATCCCTGGGGAACGATGGCCATGAGTTTCATTATTGTCATGGTCGTTTCCATTCTAATCTGGAATTTCTTAACCAATCTTGATGGAACACCACTTGCAGATACTCCGATAAATCATAAAGGTCCTTTCAATGTGAACTGGCTGACGGGATACCTCGTCTGGTCCATTGCATGGTTCTTTGTTTTCAGCCCTGTCTTCACCACTCAAGGATGGCCCTTTGGCAAATGGGGACATCCAGGAGCAGCCATTGGTCAGACGATTCTTGCGCACATTTTAGGGTATGTCTTTTGGAGGGGGAGCCTTGGTCTTGGCCTGAGCCCAACCTTCTCTTTTGCCGCGGTGGGTTCATCTCTTATATTTTGGCCTCTGGTTCACTCATGGCATCTCCAGTTCTGGGGAGTCACGAAATATACCCACTTTAAAAGGGCACTCTCAGCATTTATTCTCCAGTGCATCATCATCGTTATTTGGGTCGTCATCTTGACAGTAATCCTTTGGCCTGCTGCCAGTGCTATAGCGGCTGCGAAACTTCCCGCTGATGTAAACATCCTCATCATTTACCTCAACCTATGTATTGTTGCTCCAGCCCTGATCGCCCACAATGCCTTCTGGTTGAGATGGCCATTGACACCTCCCAACCCTCCAGGAACTCCGCCCCCCGACCAGACCGCATAATATTTGAAGCTCTGGGAGTAGTCTCCCAGAGCTTCAAAATCTCTCTGCTGAACCAAGCTTTTTAAATCTGATCGTTTTAAATAAGGCTTGCACCACTTCATGAAATCTGTTTTAATTCCGATCTGGAGAGAACACCTTGAAACCCGGCAAACTGGAGATTTCCCTTCTTAACAGGCTTCTAAAAAGATATGCCATCCTCGACTCCCGGGTGATCATCGGGCCGAAGATTGGTGAGGATGCAGCAGTCGTCGATCCTGGAAAAGGGATAGACCGGTACTGGGTGATTACCTCAGACCCCATCACCTTCACCACGGAAGAGATCGGATACTACGGAGTGGTGGTCAGCATCAACGATATTGCCACAAAGGGAGCCAATCCGAAATGGTTTCTGGCCACTCTTCTTTTCCCTGAGGCAGAGTCCGATCAAAAGCTCATCGATAAGGTCTTTCGCCAGATCCATCATGCCTGTCATCGCTTTAAGGTTTCCTTTATCGGAGGCCATACTGAGATCACTCCCAAATTGGATCGGGTGATCCTCTCCGGCCATATGATCGGAGAGGTTAAAAAAGAGGGCCTGGTCAAAACCGGTGGAGCAAGAACCGGAGACCTCCTGCTTCTGGCCAAGGGAGTCTGTATTGAGGGGACTTCGATCATTGCAAGGGAGAAGGAGGCCGAACTCCTGGCCAGGGGATATCCCTCTCCTTTTATCAAAAGAGCAAAATCTTTTATCTATCATCCGGGGATCGATGTGCTTGGGGTTGCCCGGATCGCCTGTAACTCTGTTTCTGTTCACTCCATGCACGACCCCACAGAAGGAGGGCTGATCAACGGAGTGATTGAGATGGCGTGGGCCTCTGAAAAAGAGTTTGAAGTTGATCTCGGAAGAGTTTTTATCTACGAAGAATCAAAAACCCTATGCCGGGAATTCGGAATAAAACCCCTTGGCACGATTGCATCCGGAGCCTTACTTTTGACCCTCTCTCCCGGGGATCTTCCGATTATCCAAAAGGCATTTAAAAAGACCGCCATCCCCCTTCAGGTCATCGGCAAAGTGAAGAGAGGACCGCCAAGGGTTTTGAGCCGGGATCAGAGGGGTTATAAAGAACTGAAACCACTTCCCCGGGATGAAATTCTGAAGATTTACTAACCTCTCGGAATAATGGAATAGTGGAATGATGGAATGATGGGGAAAACTTGGTTATGGTTTGTTAGTTTATCATCTTAATGACAATATTCCATTCTTCCAACATTCCAATATTCCAGGAAGAGCAACTTTTTTAACTTTGGCATAGAATGGGGGATACCGGAGCAATGACAGCAGAAAAGAAATCTTTTCTCGGTCTTTCGAAGAATTGTAGAAACCTGGGTTGGGTCAGTCTGTTCAATGATATCTCAAGCGAGATGATCTATCCCCTGCTTCCCCTCTTCTTAAATCAGGTTTTAGGAGCAGGTGTCATTTTCATCGGCCTCATCGAAGGGATTGCCGAGAGCGTCTCAAGCTTTTTAAAACTCTTTTCCGGATGGGTCTCGGACCGTTTCCAGAGACGAAAAGGCCTCATCCTCTTCGGGTATTTCCTCGCCTCCATCACCCGTCCCTTTATCGGGGTGGCCACCTCAGCCTACCATGTCCTTTTTCTTCGGTTTTTCGATCGCATGGGTAAGGGGGTAAGATCCTCTCCGCGGGATGCCCTGCTCTCTCAGTCCTGCAGCGTGGAAGAAAGGGGAAAGGTCTTCGGTTTTCAGAGGGCCATGGACCATACCGGAGCCATGACAGGACCTCTCGTCGCTTCTCTTCTCATGATGGTCTTCACAAAGGATCTTCGCGTCATCTTTCTCCTGGCTTTCATTCCTGCCATGCTCTGTCTTCTTATCCTTTATCAAGGGGTGACGGATATAAAGATAGACCGGGTTTCACCCTCTTCCCCTCCATTGAAGCTTCAATGGAAATTTCAGGACAGGAAGTTCAAATACTTTCTCCTCATCATCACCCTATTCACCCTCGGGAATTCAAGTGATGCCTTTCTCCTTCTCCGGGCAAAGGATCTGGGGATTGACTTCGTCTCTGTCCCCATCCTGTGGTTTCTCTTTCATCTCTCCAAGACGATCTTCTCCGTTCCCGGAGGCATCCTCTCCGACCGTATCGGACGGAGAAAGGTGATGATCCTGGCCTGGGCGGTTTATGGTCTGTCCTATCTGGGATTTGCCTATGCCTCAAAACCCTACCATATCTGGCTGCTGTTTTTACTTTATGGACTTTTTTACGGTCTCTCCGAAGGAACAGAGAAGGCCTGGGTCGCGGATCTGGTGGAGGAGTCAAAACGGGGCATAGCCTATGGCGCCTACCATTTCTCTATTGGAATGACTGCCCTTCCGGCAAGCCTTCTCATGGGATTCATCTGGAAAGCGATCGGTGTAAAATGGGCCTTCTCCTTCGGTGCGGGTATGGCCCTGATCGCCGCCCTTTTAGCCTTAATATTGATGGCGGAACCTCAAAACAAAAATATCAAACTTTAGTTGTGGATGACTCCACGCCCTTTTTTATTTCCCTTTGGCGATATTTTTAAAAATCTCCCAGCTTTTTAAAAGTTCAAGGGCCCTTTCGAGCTGGTTATCGACCGGTTTCTTCTCTTTGGCCTCCTCTTTCTTTGACTTTTCCTTCTCTTTTTCAATCAGATGTCTCTCCAGATCCTTCTCCGCAATTGCCTTGGGAGGAGGCGCGGTCTTCTCCTCCTCGGGGATGGCGGGCTTCACAATGATGTTCGGTGATATCCCTTTGGCCTGAATGGAACGTCCACTGGGGGTGTAATAGCGTGCGGTGGTCAAACGGAGTCCTGACCCGTCCTTCAAGGAGAAGATCGTCTGGACCGATCCCTTTCCAAAGGTTTGTGTCCCAAGGATGATCCCCCGGCCATGATCCTGGATGGCCCCTGCCACGATTTCTGCACCGCTCGCACTTCCTCCATTGACCAGGACGACCAGAGGATAGTGGCTGAGGTTATCCCCCTGTGGATGGGCATTAAATTTCATCTTCGAATCCTCCCTCCTCCCTTCCACCGAGACAATAAGGCCTGACTCAATAAAGCGATCAGAGACTTTGACCGCCTGATCCAGTAAGCCTCCGGGGTTATTCCGGAGGTCGAGGATGAGGCCTTTCAACCCACCCTGACTACTCTCCTCCAGGGCTTTGATGGCCTTATCAAATTCGCTGCTCGTCTTCTCTTGGAACTGGAAGACCCGGATATACCCATAATTTTTTTCCAGAATTTCATGGCGGACACTTCGGATAGGAATCACCTCTCGGGTCAGGGTAAACTCACGGGGTTTTGAAAATCCCTCCCTCATGATGGTGATGGTGACCTTACTGCCTTTGGGACCTCGCAGTCGTTTGACACTCTCCATCAGGGTCAGATTCTTCGTCACCTCTCCTTCAATCTTGATGATCTGATCCCCTGCCTGGATTCCTGCCTTGAAGGCAGGGGTATCCTCAATGGGAGAGACCACTGTGAGGACACCCTCTTTGAGGGTGATCTCGATTCCTATCCCTTCAAATCGACCCTTGGTCTCCTCCTGCATCTCTTTATACATCTTCGGGGGAAGGAAGGCGGAGTGGGGGTCCAGGGTTTCCAGCATCCCCTTGATTGCTCCGTAGACGAGGTCTTCCGACTTGGTCTCCTCCACATATTCCTTCTGCAGGAGTCCGAGCACATCGGTGAAAACTTTCAACTCCTCATAGGTTGTGTTGGAAAGGGCTGAGACCTTATGAAATCGGCCAAGTCCCACGATCAGGCCCAGGAGAAAAACAAGCATGATCACGGAAACCGTTTTTAAATTTTTCATTCCTCTCCATTGAAACATAGGTTCCTCCTTGAGTATCTTTTCTGGGATCTCTGTCTTGATCACTCTTTTTTTACCGTATTATTGAAAGGAGGCCATCTTATCCGATGGCGAAACCCAATCTACAGGATTTTGTGGCTTCCCTTGATGACGGACTTCAAAGTAGAGGCAGGGACCCTTCAATGACCCGGCGCTGCCAACCAGAGCAATCACCTCACCCTGTTGGACCCCATCCCCTGCCTTCTTCAGTAACTGGGAGCAGTATCCGGAGACCGTGAAGGTCGTATCTCCGTGATCGATGATCAGGAGATTGCCGAACCCTTTGAACCAGTCCGCAAAGAGAACCCTCCCGGAGAGGACCGCCCGGATCTCCGCTCCCATCGGTGCCTGGATCTCAATTCCATTCTGCCCTTTCTCCTTAAACTGGCTGATCACCTTTCCCTGGACAGGAGGATTGAGCTTTCCCTTCAGGGTCCCGGGCATGGGTTTCCCATAGGCCAACACGCCCTTTTCCCGCTCCAGCCTTTGAATGAGTGCCTGAAGTTCCCTGGCTCTAACTTCCAACTCTGAAATGAGTTTCTGGTAGACCACCTTCTGACTCCGGATCGACTTCAGGAGCGTCTGCTTCTCCTTCCGAATCTTTCGAATCTCCTCCCGCTTTCTCTCCACCGCGGAAATATTACGTTCCATCTGCAATTGATCCTGAATTAATTCTACCTGATACCTCTCTTTTAAAGCCATCTGGTTGCGATAGGTCTCCATCAGATGGGAGTCAGAATCGACAATGACCCTGAGATACTTATCAATTCTTAATAGGTCGAGATAGGATTGAGAGGCGAGGAGAAAAATCTCCGGAGGAGTTCTCCCCATTTTATAGAGGGCTCTCAATCTCGAAAAGAGTTCCTCTTTGGTCCTCTCCATGCCCCTGTTGAGCATCAGGATCTGGCCTCTGGTCTCATGGAGCCTTTCTTTGTTTTGATTCAAATGGGCCTCCATCTGTTTCAGTTCTTTCTCCCTCTCATAAAGTTCTGTCTCAATCTGGTGGAGGGTTCCAAGGATGGAGGACTCTTGCCCCCGGACCTCTTTCTCTTTCTCCCGGGTGACGGAGATCTCTTTTTTAATATCCTTGAGATCCTTCTTTTTCTGAGTGATATCCTTGTCGATCTGTTCGGTCCAGCCTGCCCGGAGGTTGAACGTACCGACCGCCATAATGGATCCCAGGAGGATCCCCATCAATAAAATCCCTTTCCACCTTCTCACCATGGGGTTGCTCACCCTATTTCAGAAACCTCACCGAGGCAATGAAACTGCCGAAAAGACCCACCACCATTCCTCCTGCTAAGATCAAAGCGATCATCTCCCCTGATAAGAAGAGGACGGGGAGGGTAGCCATCCATCCCTTCATCAAGGGGGTGATGTGTCGAAGGACAACCTCATAAAGAAGATAGAGAAGAAGCATGGCCATTCCCGCACCCAACAGGCCTTGAACGAGCCCTTCGATATAAAAAGGGACCCGGATGAAGGCTGGGCTGGCACCCACCATTTGCATCACCTCAATCTCCTCCCGCCGGGAGGAGATGGTCAGCTGCAGGGTATTGGAGATGATGAAGATGATCGCTGCCAAGAGCAACCCTCCCAAGATCCATTGGGTCAGACCTGCCAGATGAACGAGGCCGGAAAACGTTTCCACCCATTCCTGGCCGTACTGAATCTCCTCGATCTGGGGGACCTGCCTCATCTGGGAGATCACCTCTTTTATTCTGACCGCATTTCTGTAATCCTTCTTCAGCTCAATTTCGATAGAAGGAGGAAGGATACCGGGTTGAATGCCTTCGAGGAGATTCCGCTGATTCCCCAGGCGGTTCTCTAAAAATGACATGGCATCGAAAGGAGAAACATACTTCACGGATTCCACCCCTTTGAGCTGCCGAATCCTCCTTAAAAGCCCCTCCACCTCTCTTAAAGGTGTCTCCCTTTTCAGGTAGGCAATCACCTCGATCTTCTCTTCCCAGATTTTAAGGAAGGAGGTGAAATTCAAAGCGATCAGGGAAAAGGTGGAGAAGAGGAGCATAGAGATCCCGATGATGCCAATGGTCGTGAGATTTGGGAAGAGATTCCCCTTCATGTTTCGAAGGGCACGGAGAATGGCATATTGAAGAAAGGTGATCATCCCTCGGATTTTACCTCTTCCCCTGTCTCAACATCCATCCTCTTTCCTGCGACGAGAGGGATAACCCGGTAAGCATATCTTTGAACCAGATCCATATCCTGGGTGGCTAAAAGGATCGTCGTCCCTTTCTGATGGAGGTCCGCCAATAGCCTCATGACCTCTTCCTTCATCTGGGTATCCAGAATCCCTGTCGGCTCATCCGCTAAGATCAGGGGAGGATGAGTGACCAGGGCCCGGGCGATGGCAACCCGCTGCTGTTCTCCTGCTGAAAGAGAAAAAATCGAATCATGCTCCCTCTCCTGAAGCCCCACCTGACTCAATACCTCTTGAACCATCCTCCCCATTTCCTCCGGGGGATGAGCCGTAACCTCCAGGGCCAGGGCGATATTCTCTCCTACCGTTCGATCCCTTAGCAGCTTAAAATCTTGAGCAATGATTCCCATCAGCCTTCTCAGCCGGTAGGCCCTCTTGAAACCACGTTGAGTGATTTGAATCCCGTTGATGATGACCTCTCCGCTCGTCGGTTTTTCCTCGCAGAAAAGGATTCGGAGGAGGGTGCTCTTACCCGAACCGCTGGGACCTGAAATGAAGACGAACTCGCCAGGAGGGATCTCCAGGCTGATATCCGAAAGGGCTAGGATCTGGCTGGGATAAGTCTTTGAGACATGGTGCATCTGTATCATCTTTAATCCAAACTAACACGAACTCCTTATTTTTTCAAGAAAATGGTAGGGTTGCCTACACTGAAGGAGGAGATTTTATTTGCCGAAGCATTCAAATGATCTCTGAAGAAGTGTTGTCGAGATTGGGGGAGTAGCAGTCTCTTGCATCGAGAGATTATTCATTCCCACCGGGCAATCTGACATACGGTGAACCTGACAGCTTTTTTAAAACCCTCTGGTGAAATGAGAAGTTGATAACCTCGCGCACCTGCGCTGATGGAGATGAACGGAAACTCCAGGGCACTCTCATCCAGATAGAGAGGATAGGGTTTCTTTACGCCGATGGGTGATACTCCTCCTCTTACATACCCGGTCAGTGGAAGGACCTCTTTGAGGGAAACCATCTCCACTCTTTTGTTCCCGCTGACCTGGGCGATCGCCTTTAAATCGAGCTCAGCCCCTCCCGGGATGCAGGCGAGCAGAACCCCTGTCTTATCCCCGCGGGCCACCAGGGTCTTGAAAACCTGGGATAGCGGAAGGTTGACTTTTTTCGCTACGCTTTCTGCGCTGAGGTCTGACTCATCCACCTCATATTCGATCATTTTGTAATCGATATGGAGATGATCCAGAAATCTTGCGGCGTTCGTTTTCTTCATCTCTGTTTAGAAGAGGAGCTTTTCGTTCTTTCCGGAGTCCCTGGTGCCGGCCTTTCACCGTTCAATCCCTTCGCAGGCCTCCACTGGTATTCATTTCTTTTCCTGAACCGAAATCAACTCCACCTCAAAGATGAGGGTCGAATTCGGACCGATGGGCCCTGCACCTCGCTCTCCATAAGCCAGTTGAGGCGGGATAAAGAGCTGCCACTTCGCCCCTTCCTCCATCAGTTGGAGCGCCTCCGTCCAGCCCGGGATGACCCCGTTGACCGGAAAGCTGATGGGCTGTCCACGCTTGTAAGAACTATCGAATTCAGTCCCATCGACCAGAGTACCCCGATAATGGGTGGTTACGGTATCGGTCAGTTTCGGTTTCTTTCCCGTTCCCTGCTTAATCACCCTATACTGCAAACCGCTGTGCAGGATGATCACATCCTCCTTATTTTTATTCTCTGCCAAAAATGTCTCTCCTTCCTTCTTATTCTTCTCTCCGGTCCTTTTCATCGTCTCCTCCTGCCTTCCCTTGATCTCTTTCTGAAAGGAGGTTATGGTTTCGCGAATCTCCTCCTTAGTCAACAGGGGTTTCTCTCCGGAGAAGGCATCCTTGAGGCCCCTTAAAATGGCATCCGGGTTAATATCCTTGATATGGATCAACTGCCGCTTCAAATCCATACCCATATCCATCCCGATAATATAACTGATCCTGTCCCGATGATCTTTAAGGACCTTCTCCTCTGCGCTGCTGATCGGGACCATAAGAAATAAAAACCCCAATATGATCATCAAATATTTTTTCTTCATCTGGGCTCCTTTCTCAGGGGAGTCATCCCCTTTGATGTCTTTATTTAAGTCTATTTGAATTGGGAAGAGGAGTCAACGCGGAAAAAAAAGAGTGAAGCTCCCCGCCCACAGGGCGGGGCTTCCCGGAAAGGAAATCTCATTTATATTGTGCCCCTTGACCCCGCCTACAAGGCGGGGCTTGCGGGGTACTTGCCGGTCATGGGTGGGATAGAAAGTAATTGAAGTAATCATCAAGCTGAAATATAATTCAGTTATTTCATCGATCCCTTCGGGGTTTAGAAGGAGAAGGTTTAAAAATTGGAGCATGACTACCTTAACCCCCGAAAGGAAGGGCTTCTTTCGGGTGGGTCCTTTTTTTAAATTCTCATTGTTTCGGTATTTCGGAGGTCTTCGTGACAACAAAGATGAGGCGGTCGGTCTGTCCCTTTGACTGTCCTGATGCCTGCGGACTTCTCGTGGAAGTCAGGGATGGAAAAGCGATGAAGGTCAGAGGCGACCCGGATCACCCTTTCACCAGAGGTACGCTCTGCCCAAAGATGAACCGTTATCATGAGACCGTTCACTCCCCCCTCCGCCTGACCCAACCCCTTCTTCGAGCCGGCTCTAAAGGCACGGGCCAATTCCGCCCTGTCTCCTGGAAGGAGGCCATTGATCGAATTGCCGACCACTGGGGAAAGATAGTGAGCCGAACTGGGGCAGAAGCTATCCTTCCGTACTCTTATGCGGGGACCATGGGACTCATCCAGAGAAATGCCGGTCACCCCTTCTTCTACCGCCTCGGAGCCTCCCGGCTGGACCGAACCATCTGTTCACCTGCCAAGGAAGCAGGCTGGAGGGCTGTGATGGGAGAGACCCCCGCCCCTCATCCCGACGAGGTGGAGGAAAGCGATCTGGTGATCCTGTGGGGGATCAATGCCCTCCACACGAATATCCATTTCCTCCACGGGGTGAAGAAGGCGAAGAGAAAGGGAGCAACCGTCTGGTTAATCGAGACCTACAGAACCCTCACTTCATCCATTGTCCATCAAACCTTCATTGTCCGGCCTGGAAGTGATGGTGCCCTTGCTCTGGGATTGATGCATCTTTTGGTTCGCGAGGGTCTCATCGATGAGCACTTCCTTTCTGACCGCGTCGAGGGATTTGAGGAACTGAAGGAAAAAGTCCTTCCAGACTTCCCGCCTGAGAAGGTGAGTTTGTTGACAGGTCTCACACCGGAGACCCTTCAATCGATAGCAGAGGTTTACGGAAGAGCGAGATCGCCCTTCATCCGGTTGGGAAGTGGCCTCTCCCGTTATGGCAATGGGGCGATGACCGTCCGGACCATTGTCTGTCTTCCTGCCCTGGTCGGAGCATATGGAAAGAGAGGAGCCGGATGCTTCACCTCTACGAATACATCCAATGCCTTTGACATGAAGGAAATTCTGAGAGAGGACTTCATGGTGAAGAAGGCCCGACTCATCAATATGAATTGCCTGGGCTGGGCCTTAAATGAACTGAAAGACCCTCCTGTTGAAAGTCTCTATGTGTATAGTTCCAACCCTGCGGTGGTCGCTCCAGATCAGAACCAGGTTTTAAAAGGCCTTGCGAGAGAGGACCTCTTTACGGTGGTTCATGAAAGATTTCTGACCGACACTGCCCGGTATGCGGATATAATACTGCCATCCACCTCCTCCCTCGAACACAGTGACCTCTACCGTTCCTATGGCCATTACTGCATCCAGCGAGCGAGGCCTGCCATCCCTCCCGTAGGAGAAAGTAAATCGAACCGGGAAGTCTTCGGTCTTCTTTCGGAGGCATTGGGCTTTGATGAACCCTTTTTCCGCCAGACCGCAGACGATCTCATTGACCATCTCCTCTCCATTCCCAACCCCGTGAGGGAAGGAATCGATCAGAAAGCCTTTGCCATGGGAAAGGCTGTGGAGATTCCTCTCCCATCAGATGCCCGCACCCGGTTTAAAACCCCTTCTGGAAAAATTGAAATCCTCAACCCGAGAGAACCACATCCTCTGCCCTGCTACCTTCCTTCCCATGGCGGAGACCATCCCTTCAGACTGATGACAGCCCCCAGCCTTTATGGATTAAACTCCTCCTTCCGTGAACGGGATGACCTTCTCAAAAAAGAGAAGGCCATGTATCTCAAGATGAACCCTTCGGATGCAAAAACCAGGCGCCTGAAAGATGGAACCCCTGTGACCGCCTTCAATCATCTCGGTGAGGCCTCCTTCATTCTGGCCACCACCTCTGATGTGCCTCCGGGTGTGCTTGTCGCAGAAGGAATCTGGTGGTTGAAACACTGCCCGGGCATCCGTTCCGTCAATGTCCTCACCTCCCAGCGTCTGACCGATCGGGGAGGAGGAAGCACGTTTTACGATAATACCGTGGATGTGAAAGCAGAGGGAGGATGAGATTCCAAGATCGTATCCAGAATTTCAAGGGTAGAAAGAGTTCCTTGGAGGCTGAAGAGGAGATCCGGCAGGAGCTCCAAAAAAATCCAGACCATCCCTTATTTAAAACCAGGCTCGCTGATCTTTACCTTCGCCAGGAACGTTTAAACGAAGCGAGAGTCCTAATCGAGGAAGTTCTTACCAATGATCCACAACATCCAGAGGCATTGTCCCTACTGGGTGACCTTTTCATCAAGCAACATTCTCCCGAGAGAGCGATCGACTGTTATCGGCAGGCCTTTTCCCGGAACCCGAAACCCCATTTGATTTTAAAAACTGCACGGGCCCTTAAGGAAATGAGGCTTTTTGACGATGCCCTTCAGGAACTTGAAAATGTCCTTGTGGTAAAACCCAAAAGTCTTGCCTTCCTAAAAGAGAAGGCTCTCATCCTCAACCGGATGAAGAGATTTGATCAGGCCCTCGAGGTCCTTGAAAGGGCAAAAGAGATATCACCGAAGGACGCCTTTGTGCAAAAGGAGATCCTTCGCTTGCGAAGTAGCAAAAGACCTGAGGCCCAAGTCCTTAAAGAGCTCCAGGTGGTCACCCGCATGGAATCAAAGAAAGACGATGCCCAGCTCCACGGACTCTTAGCGCAGAGGTTAAAAGGAGCTGGCCTGGTCAGAGAGGCCGCTGCAGAGTATAAGAGGGCTTCAGATCTTGAACCCAATAACGTCTATTTCTTAAAACAACAGGGATTCTGCTACTATCGTCAGAAAGATTATGATCAGGCCATTCATTGCCTTAAGGAGGCCTTTCGAAGGGACCCTTCAGATTATTTTGTCCGAAAGACCCTTGAAAAGAGTTATGAGGCCCGGGAGGATTTGGGAGGATTTCTTATCCTTCTTGAAGAAACCCTGTCGCAACATCCCGATCAGAAATCCCTTCTCGGAACAATCAGGAAGATCCGAGCAAGATTAAAGAAATAAGGATTCATCAATTGCAAAACATACCCTCCCATACCAATCAATGCCTCCTCCAATCTCGAGAGCTCATGGAGAAGGTTTTTGGATTTCGTGAGTTTCGGCCAGGTCAGGAGGCAATCCTTGAGGCCATCTTTTCAGGAGAGGAGGCCCTGGTGGTCATGCCAACCGGAGGAGGGAAGTCCCTCTGCTATCAGCTTCCAGGTCTCATCCTTTCCGGAACGACCCTTGTCATTTCTCCGCTGATTGCATTGATGAAGGATCAGATCGATTCCTTGAGGGTCTTCGATGTTCCCGCCATTTCTGTTCATAGCCTCATGGGGATCGGAGAGCAAGAAGATGCCTTACGGAAGATTGAGGATGGGTCTTACAAACTCGTCTATGCCTCTCCCGAACGCCTACGTAGCAGTCCCTTTTTAAAGGCCCTTAAGAAAAGGCCCATCTCCCTTGTAGCCGTGGATGAAGCCCATTGTATCTCTATTTGGGGCCATGACTTCCGGCCGGATTATCTCAAGATCAGCCAGGCCTTAGAATGGCTTGGAAGACCCCAGACCATTGCCCTTACCGCTACCGCAACGGATCGTGTTAGACAGGATATCGTCTCCCAGCTTAAACTCAGAGCCCCAAAATTGTTCATTACAGGCTTCGATAGAAAGAACCTCTTCTTTGAGGTCGCTCCAGTGAAGAGTTCAAAAGAGAAGTTCTCTCATCTTGTCAGCCGGCTCAAAGGCCTTCAGGGTGGAGCCATTATCTATGCCGGAACCCGAAAGGGTGTTGAATCTATTGCCAGAGGTCTTGGCCGGGAAGACATCGAGGCCTTGGGGTATCATGCAGGGCTTGAGGAAGAGGAGAGAAGCCATATCCAGGAGGATTTTCTCGAAGGGAAAATGAACATCATTGTTGCCACTAATGCCTTCGGAATGGGTATTGACCGTTCTGATATCCGTCTTATTTTGCATTATAACTTTCCGGGTTCGATAGAGGCCTACTATCAGGAATGCGGACGTGCGGGCCGTGATGGAGACCCTTCCACATGCACCCTTCTCTTCTCTCCATCGGACAGAAGGCTTCAGGAATTCTTTATCGAGATGAGTTATCCTGATCGGGAAGTCCTCCTCTCCATTTACCAGGCCCTTCTCAAGAGACCAGAAGACCCGATCTGGCTGACCTATCGGGAAATCGGCCAGCTCCGAAATCCCCCGGTAGCGGAGATGGCTGTCTCTTCTTGTCTAAAAATCCTTGAAGAATCTGGAGTCGTTCATCGCCTTCATCGCTACGAGAATCTGGCTGAACTCTACCTGAAACGCACACCGAAGGAGATCCTGAGTAGGATTTCGAAGAGGTCACCCTCTAAGATTGCTTTTATCGAAATTCTTGCTGAACGTTATACTGAGGAGGAGCTTTTTGAAGGAATCCATCTCCTTCCTGAAGAGATGATCGAAAGGGCCCACCTCTCCAAAGAGACCTTCCGAAGTCTCATGGCAGAAATCGAAGCAGAGGGAGAGGGAACCTACATCCCTCCCTTTCGCGGAAGGGGAGTCCGCCTTCTTTCACGAATGGCTTCGTCAGAGCTTCCCATTGACTTCGAGACCCTTCGGCTCCGAAAGGCTTATCAACTCGAGAAATTGAACCGGATGATGGATTATGGTACATTAAGGCAATGCCGAAGGGCCTTTCTCCTTCAGTATTTCGGAGAATACCACTCCTCTGACAACTGTGGAGGATGTGATTATTGCAAAGGACTGAAGGGAAGGCTAACGACCCAAGAAAAAATTTCTGATCCCCTTTTGCCCATAAAGATCCTAAGCGGTGTAGCCCGTATGAAAGGTCGTTTTGGACTCGGGATGGCTGTAAAGATGCTTACCGGTTCTAAAGACAGGGCGATTGGTAAATTCAAACTGGATCAGCTTTCAACCTACGGGCTACTGGCTGAATTCACCCAGGAACAGGTTGAAAATTGGATCCAGGAACTTTTAGAACAAGGTTACTTGAAGCAGGAGTCCGCCACGTTGGGAGAGAAGAATTACAGAGTTCTCCTCCTCACCCCTCAGGGATGGGAAGTTATGAAGAAAAGGGGAAAGATTCCACTCTCTCCACCTTCGAGAAAGGAGATCAGGGAATGGAGGATGGAAGGTGAGCCCGACAAAGGCCTCTTCGATCAACTGAGGAAGTTAAGGTCGGAGCTCGCCCGTGCCGAGGGATTGCCTGCCTACTGTATCTTTCAAGACCGGACCCTTCGGGAGATGGCAAGCAGACTTCCTGATAGTCGGGAAAAGATGATGGCGATCGTGGGAGTTGGAGAGATCACTTTCAAGAAGTATGGCGCCCTATTTCTGGACGCAATTTCCACTTATAGACGGGAGCATTCAATAGCGACAACATAATCGATGAACCCAATCCCAAGCTCTGTACACATCAGAACAACCATTGGAAGCTTTGCCTTCATTCGCAATGACGGACCATCGGGGGTACAGGGCAAGCACCAAATCCCAAATAAAAAAGCCAATAATTTTCCTTCAATAAAGACCTTTTAAATATCTCGTGAATTGCTATCATTTTCGCTTTTTGGTATATTAAAGCAGCCTTGCAACAGGAGGGTAGCTTCCAGTCCAGAGAATGCTCAGTTTAGGGTTAAAGAGTATTTTTATGGTGATAAGAAATAGGGAAGATTAAATGAGCATTTTTGCTCGCCGCCAATCCGTGATCGATGAATACAGCAAGTACGTCCAATGTTTTTCCTCTATTGCTGATGGCCGAGTAAGGTCATTCATTGAGGAATCATTCTTATAAAACTAAAACCTTTGGCCAGATTCGTTGGTTTTTTCATTTTGTAGTGCTTATCTGTTATGCAGGGGAATAAATGGAATCAGATTCCACAAAACCTCATTACCTTGGCCATAGAAAACGACTCCGTGAGAGATTCCAGAAAACTGGTCTTGCTTCTTTTCAGGATTACGAAGCTGTAGAGCTCCTTCTGACATTAGCAATTCCCCGAAAAGATGTAAAAGAGCCTGCCAAAGAAGCCATCAAGAAATTTGGATCTTTCCGCGGTGTTCTCGATGCCCCGGTTGAAGAGTTAAAGAAGCTTCCTGGAATAGGTGAAGTAGCTCCGTTGGCCATCCACTTCATTAGAGAGGCTGCCAATCTTTATCTGCAGCCAAGAACCTCTTCAGACCTCACACTAAGAAGGACCGAACCGGAAAAGATCTCCTTAGAAGATCCTAAGATCCTTTTTGATTATTGCAGGGCGGCTTTGGGCGTCCAGCCTAATGAGGTATTTAAGGTCATACACCTTGATAGTAACTACCGAGTAATTGACCTTGAAACATTAACCGAAGGTACCATAGATCGAGCCGCTGTTTATCCCCGTAAAGTAATGGAGTCAGCACTTAAAAAGAGGGCCTCAATCTTGGTATTTGCTCACAATCATCCCGATGGAAATATTAGCCCATCAGATCAAGACAAAACAATCACGAGGGCTCTTATCCTTGCAGCGAAAGCACTCAACATAAGCATCTTAGACCATATCATTGTTTCCAAAGATGAGGTCTTCAGTTTTAGAAAAGAAGGACTCCTTTGATGGCTATCGCTGATTTGATTCTCCGTGAGTTTCCTGAGCTTAATCAAGAACAACGTGAAGTTATTAACCACACCGAAGGGTCACTGCGTGTTATTGCAGGCCCTGGTTCTGGGAAAACATTGGTCCTTGTAGTAAGGGTTTTAAATATCTTGCTCCAAGGACTTGCACAACCCCGAGAAATCCTCCTCTGTACTTTTACCGAGAAAGCAGCCTTTGAACTGAGAGATCGACTTTCCCTTACAGCCAAAAAACTTGGTTATCAAGGTAATATGTCGGATCTGCTTGTTGGTACCATTCATGGAATATGCAATGACTTTATTCTACGCTTTCGACACCGCACACCTCTTGGAAATAACTATGAAGTTCTGGACGAGCTAACCCAACTCCTTTTCATCTTCGATTATTTCGATGAGATCGTGGGCCAGGAGGGAAACGGGAAATACCTATCCCGTTGGACTTCTCGATGGGGAGCCATTGAAGGGGCAAGAAGTTACTTCAATAAGATTACGGAAGAATTGATCGACCCTGTAAAATTACTCGAATTCGACGATCCTTTTGTCCAAGCTATCGGGAAAGCTTATCAAACTTATGAGAACAAACTCTTCGACACAAACCGGGTTGATTTCGCACATCTTCAAAAATTATTTCTGCAACTTCTCGAAGATACAGAGGCAGGGACCGCACTTGCTGGTAGAGCCCACTACGTGATGGTGGATGAATATCAGGATACAAACTTTGTCCAGGAACAATTGCTTCTAAAACTTGCCAGAAATGGCAGAAATATTTGTGTTGTTGGAGATGAAGATCAGTCCCTGTATCGCTTTCGAGGAGCAACCGTCCGAAATATTTTGGAATTTCCCCACCACTTTAAAACCTGCCAGACAATCACACTGTCGGCAAATTATCGGTCACATTCCAAGATAGTGAACGCCTATGATAAATTTATGAGTTCCTGGGATTGGAGCGGCGGATCAAAGAGAGATGCTTTCCGCTACAACAAATCGATCATACCAGATCCTGAAGGGAAATTTACTGAATACCCAGCGGTATTTGCAATATGGGGAGAGAACAGAAAAGATGAAGCAACACGTTTTGCTGAACTGATTGGCTTTCTCAAACTACATAGGGTTATTGAGGACGAGAGTCAGGTAGCTCTGCTTCTCCATAGCGTACGATTGGAACACAGTGGGGACTATATAAAAGCCCTTGAGGCAAAAGGAATCCCTGCTTTTTGTCCACGTGCTCGGGGCTACTTTGAGAATGAAGAGATCCAATACATGGTGGCTTGCTTTGCCGTGTTTTTAGGGTACTACGGGAGGTTGAGAGGCGAGATTTCAGGGAGAAGCCTTCAGGAATTAGCAAACTACGTAGACGAATGTATTAAAGCGCTGGGCCAAAATTATCCCCATCCCCATCCTTTGGCAGATTGTCTTCAAAAATTTACCATCGAGATTTCAGAACTTGGCCCAGGGGATACGCTTGACAGGCGTTTGAGCGATTATTTTTACCAACTTATTGCCCATGAACCTTTCTGCACATTCATCAAGAATGAAAATAGGGGGCGCAATTTAGCGATTTTTTCGCAGCTTTTAAGCATCTTTCAAAATTATTATCATTATACCGTCATCACAGAAAGAAATCGTGAGCCCCTTAGATTCCATTTTTTTCATAGCTTCCTCCGACTTCTTTATGAAGGGGGCATCAATGAATACGAAGACCCCGACCAACCTTTTCCAAAAGGTCATGTTCAGGTGATGACCATTCATCAAGCCAAGGGGTTAGAATTTCCAGTTGTGGTCGTGGGTTCCCTTGCAGTTCAACTTCCTTCACCCAAGGATATTGATAGAACACTTGGCCGATTTTATTCTCGCGGCCAGTTCGAGCCGGAAGATCGTGTTACCGGCTTTGATCGAATGCGTTTACACTATGTAGCTTTCTCGCGAGCTGAAAAGATCCTCGTTTTGACAACAACAGATCAGCCGAAACCTTACTTTAATCCTATATGGCAGGGACTTCCTCAATGGCCTTATGTTGAGCAAGACATCCTTAAGTCTTTGTTCTTTCGATTGCGCAGCAGGATAGTTCTAAAAAAGACTTTTAGTTTTACCAGCGATTTAAAAGTTTATGAAACCTGTCCCAGACAATACCAGTTCTTTAGATACCTTGAATACACTCCTTCGAGATCCGCGGAATTCTTCTTCGGAGCCTTAGTACACCAAACCATTGAAGATATACACCGATGGGCAATGGATGGAAAGGCAGAGACTCTTGATCAGTATAAAATTCAAGACCTATTCCATCTCAATTACCAAAATCTTCTTAAAAGGGGACTGAGGCCAATAGGTCCAAAACAGCGCGAAGAGGCTCTCCTCCAGGTAATGAACTACTTCAATCAAAACCGATCAGAATTTCCTCGGATCATTGAAACTGAAGTGGATGTATCCGTTGAAAAAGATAATTACATTCTTATAGGAAAAGTTGATCTTCTCTTAGGAGGAGATGGGAAGCTCGAAATTTTGGATTTTAAATCTCAACCACGACCCGCCGAATATGACGATCGCATATTTTCTTATTACCGACAACTTTGCACCTATGCCCATATTCTTGAAACAAGAGATGGAAAGCTCTCTGAGAGGCTTATGGTATATTGGACAGCCGAAACTAAAAAGGAAGATGCTCTTATGATTTTCCCTTATGAGCAGAGCGTTGTTGATGAAGCCGGAGCACATTTTGATAAGGTGGTTGGGTGCATCCTCAATAAAGAGTTCAAGTTAGGTAAGCTTCCTGACAAAAATGTGTGCAAAGAGTGTGATTTAAGGACTTACTGCACAAGACAGGGAGACCTCCAATGAAGGAACAACATTTGTCACTCGATCAAACCGCAGATACCTACCTTCCGAGGGGGGTGGACCATTTAGGTTTTATTGAGGCAAAGCTAAGAGATTTCCGTGGGTTTTCAGTGCCATGCTAAGTCCTTAATTTCTATGGAGGCCTGAGGCTGATGACAACCGATTACAAAGCAATCCGTAAGGACAACGAACGCCGCTATGGAACAGACATTGGGCGCATTGGTCCAATATTGTTATCCGAAAGGTACGCAGATCGAACTCATTTTATTTTCGAATTGCTACAGAACGCTGAGGATGCTTTGAGGAAGCGTATTGGTTGGAATGAAAAACGTACTGTTCACTTTTATCTTACAAAGAAAGAAATACGTATTAGCCACTATGGCAAACCATTCGATGACGCTGATGTACGAGGCATTTGTGGGATAGGTGAAAGCACAAAAGAGCTTACAGAAATTGGGCGGTTTGGGATTGGGTTCAAATCGGTTTACGCCTTTACCGACCGCCCAGAAGTTCATTCGGGCAACGAAGATTTTGCTATTGAGAATTTTGTATGGCCAGCAGCTATTTCTCCAGTCCATCGCCACCACGAGGAGACTCTTTTTGTGATTCCATTTCGTGACAACGAGGGCTGTGATGAAGTGACAGTTGGCCTACAGCGGCTTGGCGTGAAGACCCTGCTTTTTTTACGAGAGATTGAGGAAATAGAATGGGTTGTAGATGGTGGCCCTTCTGGAATTTATTTACGAAGTAACCCTAACGAACTCGCTGAAGGTGTGAGGCGCGTGATTATTATTGGGCAAGGAAGCAATAAATCCGAAGTCGAGGAAAACTGGTTAATATTTTCAAAACCTGTTGAGACCGAAAAAAGAGTTCAGGTGGGTTATATTGAAATTGCGTTTTTTATTGAGAAAGATGATAAGACAACCCAGGAACAAATCATTCCACTGATCACTTCCCCTCTCGTTGTATTCTTCCCAACGGTGCTTGAAACACACCTTGGTTTTCTTATCCAGGGACCTTATCGTACGACGCCAAGCCGTGACAATGTGCCCCACCGCGATACTTGGAATCAATATCTTGTTAGACAGACAGCAAATCTTCTGGTAGATGCCTTACGTTGGCTTCGTGATAATGATCTTCTTGATACTGATGTATTAAACTGTCTGCCTATTGACCCAGCAAAATTCTCCGAAGGCAATATGTTTGCTCCATTATTTGAGATAACAAAACAAGTCCTTATGGAAGAACCGCTTCTTCCACGTCATGACGGCGGATATGTCCCAGCAAGTCAAGCCAAGCTGGCTCGAGGCCAAGAACTTCGAGATTTAATCAGTCCAGAACAATTGGCTAACCTTTCATGTTATGAAGGTACACTTTCATGGATTAGTGCTGATATATCTCAGGATCGGACTCCGGAACTGAGGACTTACTTGATGGAAGAACTCGATGTCGAAGAATTACGCCCCGAGACGTTACTGTCAAAGCTCGATGTCAGATTCCTGGAGGCGCAGTCGAACGAATGGATATGTCGGTTATATGAATTTCTAAACGACCAAAGGACATTGATTAAGCGGGCAAAGGACCTTCCTTTGATTCGTTTAAAGGATGGAAAACATGTTTGTGCTTATGTAGACAATTTGGCACAAGCATTTCTGCCAGGTGATTTTGAAACAGACTTTCCAACCGTTTGCCCAACCGTGTGTAATACGGAAGAATCGAGAGCATTTCTTCGGGCTCTTGGACTAAGCGAACCCGATCCAGTTGATGACGTAGTGCATAATGTTCTGCTTAAATACAAAAGCGAACAAATAGAAATTCCGGATAAAACATATGAAGCAGATATTAGACGCATAATATTGGCATTTAGGACTGACTCGAAGACACAGCGCGAAAAGCTGGTGGCGTCGTTGCGAGAAACGCCATTTGTCAAAGCTTTGCACGCTGGTAACAGTGACCGGAAAATGGCAAAACCTGCAGAGGTGTATCTCGCAACCGAGCGATTAAAAGCCCTGTTTGACAATGTTCCTGGCATATTGCTAATCGACGATACGCTCGCCTGCTTAAGAGGCGAGGATGTGCGTGAACTTCTCGAAGCATGCGGGGCAACAAGATATCTGCAACCCATTTCCGTCCCTACTGACCTACCATGGGACCAAAGACATCAAATCCGGCTTAAAGCCGGGCTTGAACGAGCAAGTTGGGAACGCCCCATTGAAGATGTAACACTCCGAGGCCTCAGCGACCTCTTAACCCTCTTGCCCAATCTCGAGCAAGAAGAGCGCGGAAAACGTTCGGCTCTCCTTTGGGAAGCACTCGGTGATTTAGAAGCGCGGCGAGGGTCTGGGATATTCTCGACAGAGTACACATGGGGATACTTTCATGAGACAAAGACGGCTACTTTTGATGCCGCATTTGTTCGACTTCTTAATGAGATAGAGTGGGTTCCAGACGCCAACGGCAATCTACAGCGGCCCGAATTTCTTCTGTTCGACTCGCTTGGCTGGAAGTTACATCCATTCCTGCAATCAAAGATCCGCTTCAAGCCGCTGATCATTGACCAGCTTGCGAAAGAGGCGGGCATTGAGCCGGGTTTGCTCGACCTGCTCAAGAAGATTGGCCTCACCAGTGAAGCCGAACTGCGAGCCCGACTCGGCATTGTTAACGAAGACGAAGCCAGCAAAGGAGGCGGCAAAACAGTAACCGTAGAAGATGCTCTTAGAGGACTCGGCATCCCGGTTCAGGTCACCCCACCCCCGCCCAGTGCCGTGGGAGGCGATCACATATCCACTGGAGGAAGTGGAGGTATGTCGACGGCCGGCGCTCGTGGGGGCTCAGCAGGTGGTTCTCTATCCCCGGGTGGGCAACAAACCTCACGAACCGGTCCGAGCGGAGAAAGTGGAGGTACTCCCCGTG